>Ga0310834_100242_pt1 | contig 81644 bp, 83 predicted proteins | sample SM_ome_2_FD_201314 | JGI IMG/M metagenome (GOLD analysis project Ga0310834, IMG submission 201314) | Sorghum-adapted microbial communities enriched on stacked mutant (SM) sorghum from Joint BioEnergy Institute, Emeryville, California... ...
GGCGGTCATGGCGGAAGGGAAACGCCCGGCCACATTCCGAACCCGGAAGCTAAGCCTTCCAGCGCCGATGGTACTGCACCCGCCAGGGTGTGGGAGAGTAGGACACCGCCGGACAACAAAAAACGAAAGAAGGGGACCAGATTGGTCCCCTTCTTCGTGTCCGCTGGTCAGCCCCGCTTCAAGATTTCCGAGCGGATCTGGCGCAGCAGGGCGGCACTCTCGTCGACCGTGCGCTTCGTGAACACGCCCATGACGAGGCTGCCGTGGTCAGCCCACGCGCACAGGGACAGCGAGATGCCCGCCTGCTCGGCGACGCCGCACCGGGCCTTGCCGCCCATCTCACCTGGGTCGACCTCGACCACGTCCCTGACCGAACCGCCCTCGTCGTTGAACCCCTTGAACGCGCTGTCGAGCTCGCTGTCCGGCCGGAACAGGAACTTGGTGCCGCCAACCAGCATGACCAGCTTCTCGCGGTCGTTGGGGTCCTCGTAGAGCGCGGCGATGGTGTCGTCCAGGCCGGCGCGCTCCTTCAGCTCCTTGGTCAGCTCGTCGATGACCGGCTGCACCGCGGGGTTGGTGCTCTTCCTCAGGCCGGCCACGGTGTCCGGCGTGCTCAACGAGGCGTTCCTCTCGTTGATGACGTCGCGTCCCCCGAAGACGTAGGCGCCGCCGCAGCACAGGACGAGCAGGACCGCCAGTGCGCCACCGACAATGCCGAGGATGCGGCCGATACTGCGCTTCTTCGGTGGCGGCGGAAACATGCCGGGCGGTGCCGACCCTGGGGCGCCGTAAGGCGGTGGTGGCGCCCCGTAGGGAGGCGGCGGTGTGCCGTAGGCGGGCGGCGGTGCGCCGTACGGCTGTGGAGGCGCGCCGTAGGCAGGCTGGCCGTACGCCGGCTGCGGCGGTGGCCCGTACGCCGGCTGCTGAGGTGGGCCGTAGGGCGGCTGGGGCGTGCCCGGGCCGTACGCCGGCGACTGCGGCGTCCCCTCATGCGGCGGCTGCCCACCGCTGTACGACGGCTGCGAGCTCCCGGGGGGTTGCTCACCGTAGGGCGGCTGCTGGCCCCCGTACGGGTAGGGCTGGCCGGGCGGGTTCGGATCCGACATTCGCGCTCCTTCCAAGGGTGGCTCAGCATACGTGCTCGCAGGTCATCGCGGTGTCCCGGAAGGCGGGCCGGTGCACATGGCGAGGCTGGCGGGTCCGTAGACTTTACGGGTGACCGACACACGGCCTGAGGACCTGCCCGCCGCTCCGGAAGCGGTTCACCTCTCCGCGCAGTACCAGCCCGGCGAGGTAGAGCAGCGCCGGTACGAGCAGTGGGTGTCGGCCGGATACTTCCACGCCGACGCGAGCAGCAACCGCCCGCCGTTCTGCATCGTGATCCCCCCGCCGAACGTGACCGGCGTGCTGCACGTGGGCCACGCGCTGGACCACACGATCCAGGACACGCTCGTCCGACGCCGGCGCATGCAGGGGTACGAGACGCTCTGGCTGCCCGGCATGGATCATGCCGGCATCGCCACCCAGAACGTGGTGGAGCGCCAGCTTGCCGCGCAGGGCATGTCCCGGCACGACCTGGGCCGGGAGAGGTTCGTGGAGCGGGTGTGGCAGTGGAAGGCCGAGTCCGGCGGGGCGATCCTCGGCCAGATGCGCCGGCTCGGCGACTCGGTGGACTGGTCACGCGAGCGCTTCACGATGGACGAGGGCCTGTCCCGGGCGGTGCAGACCATCTTCAAGCGGCTGTACGACGACGGGCTGATCTACCGTGCCGAGCGCATCATCAACTGGTGCCCGCGCTGCCTGACCGCCCTGTCCGACATCGAGGTGGACCACACCGACGACGAGGGCGAGCTGGTGTCGATCCGGTACGGCGGCGACGGGGATCCGGAGATCGTGGTGGCCACCACCCGGGCGGAGACGATGCTCGGTGACACCGCCGTGGCCGTGCACCCCGACGACGAGCGCTACCGGCACCTGGTCGGGCGCGAGGTGGAGCTGCCACTGACCGGACGACGCATCCCGATCGTCGCCGACGAGCACGTGGATCCCGCGTTCGGCACGGGTGCGGTGAAGGTGACGCCGGCGCATGACCCGAACGACTTCGAGATCGGGCAGCGGCACGGCCTGCCGAGCCTGACCATCATGGACGAGCGCGGCGTGATCACCGCGCACGGGCCGTTCGAAGGGCTGGACCGCTTCGAGGCGCGGCCGGCGGTCGTGGACGCGCTGCGTGAGCAGGGCCGCATCGTCGCCGAGAAGCGGCCGTACGTGCACGCGGTGGGCCACTGCTCACGGTGCAGGACCACGGTGGAGCCGCGGCTGAGCCTGCAGTGGTTCGTGCGGACCGGGCCGCTGGCGAAGGCCGCCAGCGAGGCGGTGCGCGACGGCCGCACCCGCATCGAGCCGGCGGAGCTGGCCAAGCGGTACTTCGCCTGGGTCGACAACATGCACGACTGGTGCATCTCGCGCCAGCTGTGGTGGGGGCACCGGATCCCGGTCTGGTACGGCCCGGGCGGCGAGGTCGTCTGCGTCGGTCCGGACGAGCAGCCGCCCTCCGGCGAGGGCTGGGTCCAGGACGAGGACGTACTCGACACCTGGTTCTCCAGCGCGCTGTGGCCGTTCTCCACGCTGGGCTGGCCGGACGACACTCCCGACCTGCGCCGCTTCTACCCGACGTCGGTGCTCGTCACCGGGTACGACATCCTCTTCTTCTGGGTGGCCCGGATGATGATGTTCGGGCTGTACGCGATGGGGGGCCGGCAGCCGTTCGACGTGGTCACCCTGCACGGGATCGTGCGCGACCAGTACGGCAAGAAGATGTCCAAGTCGTTCGGCAACGTGGTCGACCCGCTGGACTGGATCGACCGGTACGGGGCCGACGCCACCCGGTTCACGCTGGCTCGGGGCGCCAACCCGGGCGCTGACGTGGCGGTCAGCGAGGAGTGGGTGCAGGGCGCGCGGAACTTCTGCAACAAGCTGTGGAACGCCGTGCGGTTCGGGCTGATGAACGGCGCCGTGGCCGGGGGCGAGCTGCCCGTGGCCGAGGAGCTGTCCACTGTGGACCGTTGGGTGCTGTCCCGGCTGCAGCACGTCATCGCCGAGGTGGACGAGCAGTTCGAGCGGTTCGAGCTGGCCAAGGTGTGCGACGCGCTCTACCACTTCGCCTGGGACGACGTCTTCGACTGGTACGTGGAGCTGAGCAAGCCGGTCCTCGCCGCCGGCGGTGCCGCGGCCGAGCGGACCCGGCGAGTGCTCGGACACGTCCTGGACCAGTTGCTGCGTCTGCTGCATCCGGTCATCCCGTTCGTGACCGAGGAGCTGTGGACCGCGCTGACCCGCGGCGAGACGGTGGTCCGGGCGGCCTGGCCCACGCTGGACAAGTCCTACCTGGACGATCAGGCGGAGGAGGAGGTCGCCGCGCTGCAGCGGGTGGTCACCGAGGTGCGCCGGTTCCGCTCCGACCAGGGACTGCGACCCAGCCAGCGGGTGGCGGCCCGGTTGGGTGGGCTGGGCGCACTGGCCCCGCACGAGCCGCTGATCCGGGCGCTGGCCCGGCTCGACGCGCCGGGCGACGGGTTCACCGCGACCGCGAGTCTTGCGGTCCCGGGCGGCGTGACGGTGGAGCTGGACACCCGGGGCACGATCGACGTCGCGGCGGAGCGGGCCCGGTTGACCAAGGACCGGACCGCGGCGGAGAAGGAGATCGCCCAGAGCCGCGCCAAGCTGGACAACCCGGCCTTCGTGGCCAAGGCGCCCGAGGCCGTGGTGGCGAAGGTCAAGGCGCGGCTCGCCGCGGCCGAGGCCGACCTGGCGCGGATCACCGCCGCGCTGGCCAGCCTGCCCGCCGACGGCGCCCGGTCCGAGGAATCCGGCATCGAGGCCACGGGCACCGCTGGTGGCTGACCGGGCCGAGTTCGACCGAGTCGACGCCGAGCTGTTGCAGCGCGGCTTCACCCGCATGGCGTTCGACCTGGGCAAGATCGAGCAGCTGCTCGACCTGCTCGGCAGCCCGCAGCGGGCGTACCCGGCGATCCACCTGACCGGGACGAACGGCAAGACGTCGACGGCGCGGATGATCGACAGCCTGCTGCGCGCGCACGGCCTGCACACTGGCCGCTACACCAGCCCGCACCTGGAAACCGTGCGGGAGCGCATCAGCCTGGACGGTGAACCGGTCGACGAGCGCCGGTTCGTGCAGATCTACCGCGAAGTTGCGCCGGTGGCCGGGCTGGTGGACCAGCGTTCGGCGGAGCCGCTGAGCTACTTCGACCTGACCACCGCGATGGCGTTCGCGACGTTCGCCGATGCCCCGGTCGACGTCGCCGTGGTCGAGGTCGGGCTCGGCGGCGAGGAGGACGCCACCAACGTGCTGCACGCCGGTGTCTGTGTGATCACTCCGATCGGGCTGGACCACACCGAGTGGCTGGGTGACACGCTCGCCGACATCGCCTGGGCCAAGGCCGGGATCATCCACAAGGAAGCGACCGTGGTCGTCGCGGCACAGGACGAGGAGGCGGCCCGGCCGATCCTGGAACGCTGCGCGCAGATGGGCGCCACCATCGCCCGGGAGGGCAGCGAGTTCGGCGTGCTGCGCCGGGCGGTCGCGGTCGGCGGGCAGCTGCTGACCCTGCAGGGGCTGGGCGGCGTGTACGAGGAGGTCTTCGTGCCCCTGCACGGTGCCCACCAGGCGCAGAACGCGGCGGTCGCGCTCGCCGCCGTCGAGGCGTTCCTGGGCGCGGGGACCAGCCGGGCGCTGGACGCGGACGTGGTGCGCGAGGGGTTCGCCGGGGTCAGCTCGCCCGGCCGCCTGGAGCGGGTCCGCACCGCGCCGACCATCCTGCTGGACGCGGCGCACAACCCGCACGGCATGGCCGCCACGGTCGCCGCATTGGAGGAGGAGTTCGCCTTCAACCGGCTGGTCGCGGTGGTGGCGATGCTGGCGGACAAGGACGTGCGGCACGTCCTGGAGTTGCTCGAACCGGTGGTCGACGCGTTGGTGGTCACCCGCAACAGCTCGTCGCGGGCGATGCCGGCGCGGGAGCTGGCGGCCATCGCCACCGAGATCTTCCGCGAGGAGGCGGTACGCGTGGTGCCCAGCATGCCCGACGCCATCGAGGCGGCGGTCGAGCTGGCCGAGTCTGATGTGGCCGGCGAGCTGAGCGGGGTGGGCGTGCTCATCACCGGGTCCGTCTACACTGTGGCGGACGCCAGGAGGCTGCTCAAGCGATGAGTACCCCACCGTCCGGCCTGCGCAACCCGGCCGCCGCGGTGCGGGGCGTGGGCGCCGCGGCGCTGTGCGCGGAGGCTCTGGCGATGCTGCTGGCGATCCAACCGATCCGCACGCTCGGCGGCGGCCTGAGCGGTGCGGCCATCGGCGTCGTCGTCGCGCTGGCCGTCGTCCTCCTGCTGCTGGTCGGTCTGTTGCGACGCAACTGGGCCTGGTACGCCGCGGCCGCGGTGCAGGTGGTGCTGCTGCCGGCGGGGCTGCTGCACTGGTCGCTGGCCGCGCTCGGGATCGTCTTCGGGCTGGTCTGGGCCTACGTGATGTACGTGCGGCGGCGGGTACTCAGCCGCTAGCCTCCCCGCCGCCGCCACTGGGTTATCGCGATGCCGTGGCCGTCGGGGTCGCGGAAGGTGGCGGTCCAGGGCTCCAGCCGCTCGCCGACGGCCGCTGGGCGCGGATCGGTGGTGAACCGCACTCCCTTCGCCTTCAGCTCCTCGTAGACCGCGTGCACGTCGGCGACCTCGAGGTTGATGTCGACCGTGCCGTGGGCGACATCAGAGGCATCGGGGTCGGCCCGGAGGACCACCCGGGTGTCGCCCGAGGCGAGCACGACGTTGCCGTCCCCGCCGTCGATCTCGTGGAAGCCGAGCACCTCGCGGTAGAACTCCGCGGACCGGCCGAGGTCCCGGACGGGCAGCGTGATGCCGACGCCGTGGATCTCTCCGGCCCGGCCGGGGCGGGCGCCGGAGGGCGCGGTGAGCAGCTCGCCGAGATCGAACTCGATGGCGGTGACGCTCGGGGTGGACCGGCTATCCGAGCCGTCTCCGGCGTCCGTGGAGCCCTCCGCGTCCGGGTCGGCCGTGGTCACCGCCGGGCGGCGCGCCCCGGCAGCCGCCGGGGACACCTGCTCGGCCCCGTTGACCTGTTCCTCGGAAGACGGCCGGGGCCGCGGCCGCGGCGGTCGGCCGGAGTCCGACGCCTGCTGGGCCTGCTGGGCCTGAGCGGTTTGCTCGGCGGTGCTGCTGGCTGGGCCGTCGCCGCCGGCTGGGCCCTGCCCGCTGGCTGGGCCGTCGGCGGTGCCGTGGCGGTCAGTGGGGCTGCCGGCGGCGCCGGCCGCGGAGACGTCCGGCGCCGGGGGCGGGGCTTTTGGGGAGAAGATTGCCTCGCCCTCGACCGGGTAGGCCTCCTCCGAGTCCTCCGGCGACGCCTCCGGCCGCCGGGGCGGCGGCGCGCTGGGCGTGGCGGTCCCGGGGGCACCGGCCGCGGATTCGCGCCCCTCGTCGTGCAGGTCTGCCAGCGTCTCTGTCAGATCCGCGGTCGCCGGCTCCTCGCGGCCGGCGCTCGCCGGAACGCCGTACTCCGGATACTCCGGGTAGTCGACGCCGTACCCGCCGGCCGCCTGCTCGTCGGCGGCCTCCTCGGCGTGCGTGGGGACGTCGTCCCACTGGATGCGGACCCGGCGAGGGTCATCCACGGCCACCATGATCGGCAGAGTGGAGCGGGCGACCGGCCACTTGGAGACCGGGACCCGCGGGTCTCGGACCGTGACAGCCGCGCTGGCCACCCCCGGGGCATCGATGGTCAGGTGCAGCTCGCAGCGCCCATAGGCGGACGAGGCCGGCGGCTCCGAGGCGCTGATCACGTACGCGGTGCCGGCGACGTACGCGCGCGCGCCGCCGCGCATGGCGGTGACCACCACCAGGCTCGCCGCGAAGATCATCAGGGCCAGGCCGAGCACCACGATCGACCAGTCGGCCATACCGGCCCCGGCGCTGACCACGAAGAGGCCGAAGACGCCAAGCACCGCGGCGGTGTACGCCCGCAACGGCGGAATGGGGCGGCGAGCATTCGCCACTGTGGACCTCCCCCCGGGGTTACCGCAAGGCTAGGCCCGGCAGACAACGGAGGGAAGACCCGACGCGCCGTGGTCCGGTACCGGACCGTTAGGCTGGCGGCGGTTGACCGGTGGCGTCCGCGAGCCCCGGCAGAACCCGGAAGGAACATTGATCGTGTCCAGCAGCCCGCCTACCGACCGAACCCTGGTACTGATCAAGCCGGACGCGGTCCGGCGCGGCCTCGTCGGCGAGATCCTCAGCAGGTTCGAGCGTAAAGGGCTGGTGATCGAGGCGCTGGTGCTGCGGACGATGGACGCCGCGCTCGCGGACCGGCACTACGCCGAGCACGTAAACAAGGAGTTCTACCCGCCGCTGAAGGCGTTCATGACCGGGGGACCGCTGGTCGCCGCGGTGATCGCCGGGGACCAGGCGGTCGACGTGGTCCGCGGGCTGGTCGGCGCCACCGACGGGCGTAAGGCGGCCGCCGGAACCATCCGCGGCGACTTCTCCCTGTCCAACCGGGAGAACCTGGTGCACGCCTCCGACTCGCCGGACAGCGCCAAGCGCGAGATCAGCCTCTGGTTCCCCGACCTGGCCTAGCTGTGGCCCAGCCGCCGGCGGCGCACCGGCGGGTACTGCCGGCCGCCGGCTGCGGTAGTCCGCCGCCCCCCGCGCGGGGGTCGTACCGTCCGGACGTACCTATCTTCGGTCGCTCGGAGCCAGCGGGCAATTCCCGATGTTGGCGGCGGAGTCGGCCCGGGCGCCTGCGGGGCAGCGATTCACGGAGACCGTCCCACCCCCGCGCTAGCGTCCGTGGCGACCGGAGGGGAGGTGGTGGCGATGCGCTGGTGCGACTTCGCGGCCGAGTGCCCAGACCTGGCGGGGATCGCCCAGGAGTGGATCGTCGATCAGCACATCCTGCTGCTGGGCACGTTGCGGGCGGACGGCTCGCCGCGGATCAGCGCGCTCGAGTGCGACCTGGTCGGCGGCGACCTGATGATCGGCATGATCTGGCGGTCGGCGAAGGCGCGGGACCTGCTGCGTGATCCTCGTATGACGGTGCACAGCCTGCCGCCTGGCAAGGACAACCCGGGCGGGGACCTCAAGCTCTACGGGCGTGTGCTGGCCGTCGAGGGCGAGCGCAAGCGGGCGTACGAGAGGGAGATCTTCCAGCGGCTACAGTGGCGCCCGGACGAGCCGTACCACTGCTTCGCCCTGGACCTGGAGAGCGCGGGCTTCGTGCGGTTCCGCGACGGGGGCCGGGACGTCTGGCGGTGGCGGGCCGGCGGGTCGCTGCGCAAGCGGCGCCTGTCCGACAAGGCGGACGAGCCCCTGGCGGAGTAGTCGGCGGGTAGGTGCTGACCGGGCTGGCGCGTGCTAACCGGATGAGTGGCGCCGGCCCGGTGCGGTAGCCTTGGAGGCCACAGGCGTTGACCCGGCCATCACCGGTGAGCCTCCGGAAGAACGGGTGCCCGCCCCGGGCACCTCAGTAGAACCGGACGGGTCCGGCCCGTCACAGCCGGCCAACGAGCGGGCGCTCACGCCGTACGGCGGGGCGTCAAGCGAGGTGGTACCGCGGGCTCCGGCTCGTCCTCGCAGGTACAGACCGTGACATGGACGAGGAGAAGCGACCCGCGATGGCGTATCCCAAGGTGTCGAGCAGCCCCGACCTGCCCGCCGTGGAGCAGCGGGTGCTGGACTTCTGGGCGGCCGACAAGACGTTCCAGGCCAGCGTCGACCAGCGCGAGGGCGACGAGTACGTCTTCTACGACGGCCCGCCGTTCGCCAACGGCCTGCCGCACTACGGGCACCTGCTGACCGGCTACGTCAAGGATGTCGTGCCGCGCTACCAGACCATGCGCGGGCACCGGGTCGAGCGCCGGTTCGGCTGGGACTGCCACGGCCTGCCGGCCGAGGTGGAGGCGGAGAAGCAGCTGGGCATCTCCACCAAGGCCGAGATCCTCGACCTGGGCGTGGCGCGGTTCAACGACGCCTGCCGTACCTCGGTCCTGCGCTACACCCAGGACTGGGAGCGCTACGTCACCCGCCAGGCCCGCTGGGTGGACTTCGCCAACGACTACAAGACGCTCGACCTGAACTACATGGAAAGCGTCATGTGGGCGTTCAAGACGCTGTACGACAAGGGCCTGATCTACGAGGGCTTCCGGGTGCTCGCGTACTGCTGGCGGTGCGAGACGCCACTGTCCAACACGGAGACCCGGATGGACGACGTGTACCGGGACCGCACCGACCCGGCGTCGACTGTCTGGTTCGAGCTGGAGACCGGGGAGCGCATCCTCGCCTGGACCACCATGCCGTGGACCCTGGTGCCGAACGTGGCGCTCGTGGTCGGGCCGGACATCGACTACGCCGTGCTGGAGCAGGACGGCCACCGGTACATCCTGGCCGAGTCGCGGCTGCCGGCCTACCAGAAGGAGTTCGCCGGGGCGCAGCGGGTCGGCACGGTCAAGGGCAGCGAGCTGGTGGGTCGCCGGTACACCCCGCTGTTCGACTTCCTGGTCGAGCAGCTGGCCGACGTACCGGCCGCGTTCACCGTACTTGCGGGAGACTTCGTCTCCACAGAGGACGGTACCGGCATCGTGCAGGTCGCTCCGTCGCACGGCGAGGACGACTTCAACGTCTGCACCGCGGCCGGCATCCCGACCATACTGACCGTCGACGACCACACCCGGTTCACCTCGATCGCGCCCCCCTTCGAAGGGCTGCAGGTGTTCGAGGCGAACAAGCCGCTGCTGCGCGAGCTCCGGGAGCGCGGGGTGCTGGTCCGCCAGGACTCGTACACCCACTCGTACCCGCACTGCTGGCGCTGCGACACGCCGCTGGTCTACAAGGCGGTGTCGTCGTGGTTTGTCGAGGTGACCCGGTTCCGGGACCGGATGGTCGAACTGAACCAGCAGATCGACTGGACACCCGCACACGTCAAGGACGGCTCGTTCGGCAAGTGGCTGGCCAACGCCCGGGACTGGTCGATCAGCCGGAACCGGTTCTGGGGCTCGCCCATTCCGGTCTGGAAGTCCGACGATCCGCGGTATCCCCGAGTGGACGTCTACGGCTCACTGGCCGAACTGGAGCGTGACTTCGGCGTACGCGTCACCGACCTGCACCGGCCCGGCATCGACGAGCTCACCCGGCCCAACCCGGACGACCCGACCGGCCGCTCGATGATGCGGCGGGTGCCGGAGGTGCTGGACTGCTGGTTCGAGTCGGGATCGATGCCGTTCGCCCAGGTGCACTACCCGTTCGAGAACCGCGAGTGGTTCGAGCACCACTACCCGGGCGACTTCATCGTGGAGTACTTCCCGCAGGTGCGCGGCTGGTTCTACACACTGCACGTGCTGGCCACCGCGCTGTTCGACCGGCCCGCGTTCCGCCACTGCGTAGTGCACGGCAACGTGCTCGGCGACGACGGGCGGAAGATGTCCAAGAGCCTGCGCAACTACCCGGACGTCTACGAGATGTTCGACGCGTACGGCTCGGACGCCATGCGGTGGATGCTGATGTCCTCGCCGGTGCTGCGCGGCGGCGACATGCCGGTCACCGAGGCCGCCATCCGCGACGCCGTCCGGCACGTGCTGCTTCCACTGTGGAACGTCTGGTACTTCTTCTCGCTGTATGCCAACGCCGAGGGGTACCGGGCGCGCTGGCGCGTGGACTCGGCGGACGTGCTCGACCGGTACGTGCTGGCCAAGACCCGGGACCTGGTCGCCGACGTCACCCGGCAGATGGACGGGTACGACATCTCCGGTGCCTGCGGCTCGGTCAGGTCCTATCTGGACGCGCTGACCAACTGGTACGTGCGCCGCTCCCGGGACCGGTTCTGGCGCGGCGACCGCGACGCGTTCGACACCCTGTACACGGTGCTGGAGACGCTGTGCCGGGTGATGGCACCGCTCGCCCCACTGGTCACCGAGGAGATCTGGCAGGGCCTGACCGGTGAGCGGTCGGTACATTTGACCGACTGGCCCGCCGCTGACGCCTTCCCGGCGGACGCCTCGCTCGTCAGCGCGATGGATGCGGTCCGGGAGGTCTGCTCGGCCGCGCTGTCCGTCCGCAAGGCGCACGGCCTGCGCGTGCGGCTGCCGCTGCCGTCGCTGACCGTGGCGGTCACCGACGCCGAGGCGCTGCGCCCGTTCGCCGATCTGGTCGCCGACGAGGTCAATGTCAAGGAGGTCGTGTTCACCTCCGACGTGGACCGGTACTGCCAGCGCGTGCTGACCGTGGTGCCCCGGGTCCTCGGTCCCCGCGTGGGTGGCCAGGTCCAGCAGGTGATCCGGGCGGTGAAGGCGGGCGAGTGGTCCATGGCGGACGGCCAGCCCGTCGCGGCGGGCGTGCGGCTGCAGGAGGGCGAGTACGAGCTGCGGATGGTGGCCGCGGACGCCCCGCACTCGGCGCCGGCCGCCGGCGGCGTCGTGGTCCTGGACACTTCGGTCACGCCCGCGCTGGCCGCGGAAGGGCTGGCCCGCGACGTGGTACGGGTGGTCCAGCAGGCCCGCCGGGCGAACGACCTGGACGTCACCGACCGGATCGAGCTGGTGCTGGACGCCCCTGACCAGGTGGCGGCGGCGGTCCGCGCGCACCAGGAGTTTGTCGCGCGGGAGGTGCTCGCCACGTCGGTCAGCTACGGCCCGGCGCCGGATGGCTTCACCGGGGAGGTCGGCGAGGGCGAGCAGGTGCGGGTCGCGGTCACCCGGGCGTGAGCGCGGCTGCCCTCGCCCAGGCCGGTGCCCTCGCCTAGGCCGGTGCCCTGGCTGGGTCTGGTGGTCTCGCTGGGTCTGGTGCCCTCGCTACGGCCGGTGCGCCAGATCCAGCGCGGCTGAACCAGCGGGCGTCGATCAGTCGGCAAACACCGACCAGCAGATGTCGTTGCGCAACCGCTGGTCGTCGAGCACGAGCCCCCGGATCGCCTCCGGGAGCTGGTCGCGCTGCCATCGGCACTCCAGCCGCCCTGCGGCGTCGCGGTCACCGTCCGGCGCGGCCGCACGTACAGCCTTGATCGCATAGGCGGCCGCGCCGAGTTCGTGCGCGGCGACGTGGGCGACGGCCGCCGCCTGGCCAGCCGCGTACGCGGCAAACCGTGGCGCCCCGCGCAGGTCTCGGGCCGCGCCCATGGCATGGCCGCCCGCCGCGCGCGCCTGCATCATCGTGACCTCACCACGCACCCAGGCGCGGGCGTGCTCGATCGCATGACGTGGTCGTGGGTCCTCAGGCCGAACCGACTCGAACAGGTGAAGGACGTGCTCCGCGCACGACGCCGCCCACAGGGCGAGGAGACGATGATCCGAGTCAGTCAGGGTCCCACCGCGCCGAAGTGTGATGAAGCGAGGGTCCCGAACCTTCGGGAGGATCACGGCCGGGCGCTCCTTCCAGGGACGGCATGCGTCCTCAACCGTAGCCTCGTTCGAGCGCCAGAGCCCGCCTCCGCTTCCCGCGCGCCAAGCTGGCACCGGCGTCCGCCATTGTCGACGAAGCGTGCGACGGCATGGGCGTACTCATGATCGGATGCCGGTTCGGGCAGCTAAAGTGGGTGCGTCACCTGAAGAATCGTTTTGGGGGCTGGTTGTCGTCGCTGTACTCGCTGGGCAAGCTGACCGTCGCCCCAGCCTTGCGCATCCTCTGGAGACCGAAGGTGACCGGGCGGGAGCACGTGCCGGCCACCGGCGGCGCCATCCTCGCCGCCAACCACCTCTCCTTCGCCGACCAGCTGTTCGTGCCGGCGGTACTTCCGCGGAAGGTCTACTACCTGGCGAAGGCCGAGTACTTCCGGGCGCCGGGCCCGGCCGGCGCGCTGGCGGCGGCGCTCGCCCACGGCCTGGGGCAGATCCCCATCGACCGCTCCGGTGGCCGGTCCAGCCTGGCCGCGCTCGACGCCACGCTGCCCGTGCTCCGCGCAGGTGAGCTGGTCGGCATCTTCCCGGAGGGGACGCGCTCGCCGGACGGTCGGCTCTACCGCGGGCGTACCGGGGTGGCCAAGCTGGCGCTCGACGCCGGCGTGCCGCTGATCCCGGTCGGCATCATCGGCACCGACCGGGTCCAACCGATCGGGGCCCGGGTGCCCCGGCTCGGCTACCCGGTGGAGATCCGGATCGGCAAGCCGCTGGACCTGACCCCGTGGCAGGACGCCGACCTGCCGATGGGTCGCATCCGCCGTGAGATCACCGATGCGCTGATGGCCGAGATCAGAGCGCTGACCGGGCAGGAGTATGTGAACAGCTACAGCCCGCGGCGTTCGCCGGGCTGACAAGTCGCCCGCGACCTGGGCCGGCGCGTCTGAGTGCCGGCGCCGGGCGCTCGCACGGCCCCGCACACCGCTGGCGCTCGAGGTGCGCCGGCCGCGCCGGCCGCCCCGGCTCAGGTCCGCGTGATGACCGCCGCCCGTAGGCCGCGCAGCAACGTGGCACTCTCCTCAGTAGAGCGCCCGGTGAAGATCGCCACGCCGATGCTGCCGTGGTCGGCCCAGCCGCACACCACCGTGCCGCCGCCCTCGGCCACGGCACAGCGCTGCTCGCCGCCGAGTGGTCCGGCGTCGAAGGCCCGCGCATCCGTGATATCGAGCCGGCTGAGCTTGCCCAGCGCGGACTCCAGGTCCTTTTTCGGGTCGAGGACCAAGCGGGCAGCACCGAGCAGCCGCACCTGGTTGGCGCCCGTCTCCGGCTCGGCGTAGACGGCGGCGAAGACGTCGTCGACGAGCAGGTACTCGCCCCGCACCCGGCGCTTCAGGTCCGCGGTCAGCCGCCGGCTGGCCGGGTCGTCCACTTTGACCAGGCCGGCAGCCTCCGCGGGCAGCGACACCCGCACCGGGTACTCCTCGACGAACGGCTTGACGATGAGCGCGGGGCACCCACAGCAGCATCCGACCGCGAGCAGGCTGGCCACCGCCACAACCCACGGCCAGCGCCGCCGCCTGCGCCTCGCCGTCCACCCTGGTGGCAGCCCCCAGCCCGGTGGCGGGACCCAACCTGGCGGCGGCGCCCAGCCTGGTGGCGGAGCCCAGCCTGGTGGCGGGACCCAGCCTGGCGGCGGTGTCCACGGTGGGGATGGATTAGGCCAGGCGGGCGGACCGGGGAGTGGTTGCTCCGGGGCGGACCCGCCCAGGAGGGCGGCCAGTTCCTCGGCCGGCATGTCCAGTGTGGGCTCGGGCACGGCGCTGTCGTCGGCGCCTTCGCTTTGCGGGCGCCGGAACGGCCGGCGTCGCGTGGGGGAGGCCGGGGCCTGCACCGGGGCCGAAGCAATCCAGCGCCGGCTCAGCGGCACCGTCTGCCGCTGGCCGTGGGGAGGATCAAGCGGCGCAGTGTCGGTACCCGCCGGCTCGCCGACCACGCTGGCGGGTTCGCCTGCCGCGCTAGCGGGTTCGTCTGGTGCGGGGCTGGCGGGTTCGTCTGCGGGGCTGGCGGGTTCGTCAGCCGCGCCGGCGGGTTCGTCAGCCGCGTTGGGCGACGCAGGCTGGCGCCCCGGCCCATCGAAGGACTCGGTGGACGGTTCCGCCATGGCCGGCTGCCTCCTCCTGCCAACTCCCGGCAAGCGCAGAGGCTAGTACCCGCAGGCAATGTCGCGCTCCAGCGGCTCGTCGGATCCACAGCGGACAACTCCCTCCTCCGGGAATCGGCGGAGCCGAAAATGGGGTGCCGACGGGCAGGCCGGTGGCTAGGTTGCCCGCGTGGACGCTAGCCCGATGACCCGTCAGCGCCTGCAGTTCTTCACCGATCCCGGAGAGTTCCTGGCGGTGGCGGGCGACCACCTGGCCGCGAATCCGGTCGTGAGCACAGTTGTGACCACGGTCACGCACCAGCTGCTGGCGCAGCGCTCCGACGGGATCGATCTGCCGGCCGACAACTGGTGGCTCGTGGTCAGAGACGAGTCCGGTGCCGTGGTCGGTGCCGGCATGCGGACGGCCCCATTCGCCCCGTACCCGCCGTTCCTGCTGCCGATGCCCGACGACGCGGCCGTCGCCCTGGCCGGCGCCCTGCACGAGCGCGGAGAGCAGGTGCTCGCGATCAACGGCGCCCTGCCCGCCGTCGACCTGTGCGCCGCCGAACTGGCCCGGCTCGGCGGGGGCCGGGTCGAGGTCAGTCAGCACACGCGCCTGCACGAGCTCGGTGAGCTGGTGCCTCCGGCGCCGGTTCCCGGCCGCCTGGTCCCCGCGACCGAGGACGACCTGGATCTGGTCGCAAAGTGGCTGGACGCGTTCATCGGCGACGCCGACGAACAGGCGGGGCGCCCGCGCGGGGCCAGCGCGCACGAGGTTCCCGACGAGGCGGAGCTGCGGCGACAGCTGCGAGCCGGGTGGCTGTGGTTCTGGGTCGACGAAACCGGACAGCCGGTACACCTCACCGGCACCAAGCCGCCGGCGTTCGGCGTGGCCCGGGTGGGCCCGGTGTACACCCCGCCGGCCCAGCGTGGCCGCGGCTGGGCCAGCAACGCCGTCGCCGAGGTGTCCCGCCGGATCCGGGCCGAGGGTGCGCGGGTGTGCCTGTTCACCGACCAGGCGAACCCGACCTCGAACAAGATCTACGCCGCACTCGGCTTCCGGCCGGTCGTCGACATGGCCAACGTGGTCATCGTCCGCTGATCGAGCGATGGACGGGGGCGGCTGGGCGCCCCGGGTACCCGCGTACCCTGGGTGATTATGAGCGTCGCGACCGAGCCGACTGTCTGGCCCCGGCTGGAGCCGCTGCTGCCCCTGGTCAGCAAACCCATCCAGTACGTGGGCGGGGAGCTGGGCGCGGTGGTCAAGGAGTGGGACACGGCCGCCGTGCGCTGGGCGCTGATGTACCCCGACGCGTACGAGGTGGGGCTGCCCAACCAGGGTGTGCAGATCCTGTACGAGGTGCTCAACGAGCAGCCCGACGTGCTGGCCGAACGCACCTACGCGGTCTGGCCCGACCTGGAACGGCTGATGCGCGAGCACGGCGTTCCTCAGTTCACTGTGGATGCTCACCGACCGGTCGGCGCGTTCGACCTGCTCGGTGTGTCGTTCGCCACCGAGCTGGGGTACACCAACCTGCTCACCGCGCTGGACCTGGCCGGCATCCCGCTGGAGGCCGCGCGGCGCGACGACACGCACCCGGTGGTGATCGCCGGCGGGCACGCCGCGTTCAACCCGGAGCCGATCGCCGACTTCATCGACGCCGCCGTGCTCGGCGACGGCGAGGAGGCGGTGCTCGAGATCACCGCGATCGTGCGGGACTGGAAGGCCGCCGGCCGGCCGGGTGGCCGGGACGAGTTGCTGCTGCGCCTCGCCCGCACCGGGAGCGTGTACGTGCCGCGCTTCTACGACGTGACGTACCTGCCCGACGGCCGGATCCAGAAGGTCAGCCCGAACCGCGGGGGCGTGCCGTTCCGCGTGCAGAAGCGCACCACCATGGACCTGGACTCCTGGCCGTACCCGAAGAAGCCGCTGGTGCCGCTCGCCGAGACGGTCCACGAGCGGTACGCCGTGGAGATCTTCCGTGGGTGCACCCGCGGCTGCCGGTTCTGCCAGGCCGGTATGATCACCCGCCCCGTGCGCGAGCGGTCCGTCGCCACGATCGGGGAGATGGTCGCCGAGGGCCTGTCGTTCTCCGGCTTCTCCGAGGTCGGGCTGTTGTCGCTGTCCAGCGCCGACCACTCGGAGATCGGCGAGATCACCAAGGGCCTGGCCGACCGGTACGAGGGGACCAACGTCTCGCTCTCGCTGCCCTCCACCCGCGTCGACGCGTTCAACGTGACGCTCGCCGAGGAGCTGTCCCGCAACGGCCGGCGTACCGGTCTCACCTTCGCCCCGGAGGGTGGCTCCGAGCGGATCCGTCGCGTCATCAACAAGATGGTGTCCGAGGAGGACCTCATCCGTACCGTGGTCACCGCCTATCGGCAGGGCTGGCGGCAGGTGAAGCTGTACTTCATGTGCGGGCTGCCCACGGAGACCGACGAGGACGTGCTGCAGATCGCCCGGCTGGCGCACGAGGTGATCCAGGCGGGGCGGGCGGCCACCGGGTCGAAGGACATCCGCTGCACGGTCTCTATCGGCTGCTTCGTGCCCAAGCCGCACACGCCCTTCCAGTGGGCGGCGATGTGCCCGCCGGAGGTCGTCGACGACCGGCTCAAGAAGCTCAAGAACGCGATCAACGCGGACCGCTCGTTGGGCCGGGCGATCGGGTTCCGCTACCACGACGGGCAGCCGTCGCTGATCGAGGGCCTGCTCTCCCGCGGCGACCGCAGGGTGGGCGCGGTGATCCGGCGGGTCTGGGAGATGGGGGGCCGCTTCGACGGTTGGAGCGAGCACTTCTCGTTCCAGCGCTGGGTCGATGCGGCTGCAGAGGTTCTCCCCGCACACGGCGTGGACCTGGACTGGTACACCACCCGCGAGCGCGACGAGCTGGAGGTGCTGCCCTGGGACCACCTGGACTCGGGGCTGGACAAGGACTGGCTCTGGCAGGACTGGCAGAACGCGCTCAACGAGTACGAGCAGGACGACTGCCGCTGGACCCCGTGCTTCGACTGCGGGGTGTGCCCGAGCATGGACACGCAGATCCAGATCGGGCCCACCGGCCGGAAGCTGCTGCCCATCACCCCCGTCAAGGGCTAGTGCGCGCGGCGTACCTGACCGAGCTTGGCGGCCCGGAGGTGATCCGGGTCGGCGAGCTGCCGCAGCCACGGCCGGGACCGACCGACGTGCTGGTGCGGGTCGAGGCGGTCGGGGTCAACATGGTGGACACGTTCATCCGGTCCGGGGCGTACCGCACGCCGATCCCGATGCCGTTCATCGTCGGCCGGGACATGGTCGGCACCGTCGACGGCCAGCGGGTGTGGACCAACAGCCTGGGGCACGCCGGACGGCAGGGGCCGACGGCAGAGTACGCGGTGGTCCCCGCCGAACGCCTCTACCCGCTGCCGGCGGGGGTCGACCCGGTCGACGCCGTGGCGGTCGTGCACCCCGCCGCGACCGCGTGGCTCGCGCTGGTCAGACATGCCCGGGTACGCCCGGCCGAGCGGCTGCTCGTGGAAGGGGCCGCCGGAAACGTCGGCCGGGCCCTGGTCGAGCTCGGTGCGCAGCTGGGCGCCTACGTGGTGGCCACCGCGAACCCGGCCGACCACGACGAGCTGCGGCGGCTCGGGGCGGCCGAGGTCATCGACTACCGGGCACCCGACATCGGTGACGAATACCACGTCGCGGTGGACTGCTCGGGCCGCAACGAGCTGGCACGCACCGCGGAGCTGATGACGCTCGGCGGTCGGATCGTGCTGGTTGCCGGCATGGCGTCGACGTTGAGCGTGGCGGCCCGCGCGATCTACCTGCGCGACCTGTCGGTCCTGGGCTTCGTGATCAGCAACGCCACCGCGGCCGACCTGGCCTCGGCGGCCGGATGGATCAACGACCGGCTCGCCCGGGGCGGGCTGCGGCCGCGTGCCGTACGGACCGTCGGTCTGGCGGAGACCGCCGAGGCGCACCGGATGGTGGCCGACCGGGTACGCGGGCGGGTGGTGATCCAGCCATGGCGGTAGCGTGCGGGGCATCATGAACAAGCCACAGCCGGAGGGTGGTCAGGCGCCCGTCGTCCAGCGGATCCGGATCCGGTACGCCAAGCGTGGCCGGCTCCGGTTCACTTCCCACCGCGACTTCGCCCGCGCGTTCGAGCGGGCGCTGCACCGGGCCGGAGTGCCGGTCGCCTTCTCCCAGGGCTTCACCCCGCATCCCAAGATCTCGTACGCCAGCGCGGCACCGACCGGCGCCGCCAGCGAAGCGGAGTACCTGGAGATCGGCCTGCAGGCCCGGATGGATCCCGAGCAGGTGCGGGCGGCGCTGGACGAGGCGCTCTCCCCGGGACTGGACGTGCTGGAGGCGGTGGAGGCTCGCGCCCCGACCAGTCTCGCCGACCGGATCGACGCCTCGCACTGGCGGGTGGAGCTGCCCGGGGTGGCGCCCGACGCGCTGCGACACGCCGTGGCGGCGTTCGCCGCCGCGCCGGAGGTGACGATCGAGCGGCTGACCAAGCAGGGCCGGCGCAGCGTGGACATCCGCGGGGCAGTGGTGCGGATCGATGTCGTGCAACCTGACACGGTACCTTCCGAGTTCGGTGGCGTACCGTGTGCAATACTCGACCTTGTCGTACGGCAGGTCACCCCGACCGTACGGCCCGATGATGTCCTCGCCGGCCTCCGTGTGGTGGCCGACCTGGAGCCGCCGGTCCCGCCTCGGGCGACCCGGCTGGCGCAGGGCCGGCTGACCGCGCAGGGCGAGGTCGCGGACCCGTTGGATGCGGACCGCGATGGCGAGGTGGTCGGGGAAGATGCCTGGTCCCGGGCGTGATGCATGGCGGGAGCGGACATTTTCCGAGAGCGCTAGTCGTGTTCGGGCCGGCGCTCGTCGGCTGACTTAGGCGGCCGGCCGGACGAAGTTCCCGCTCCGCCCGTGTCGTGATGCGGCGGGACGGGCTTCGCCGGGCAGGCCGCCGGGAGATGACGCGGCACCCTGCGTGGCAGCGTTCACACGCGCCCGGGGCGCCCGGAGAACTGGAGAAAGTCCGGATGCTCGACAACGAGCCCACCGGTTCCGCCGACGCGGCGGCACCGGTCGAGGGCGGCGAACCGGCCGGCACGGAACCGGCCGGCGCCACAGAGAACAGCACCACCGGCCGCACGCGCACCCCGCGCAAGCGGGCCGCGAGCGGCGCGGTGACGGAGGAGACCAGCGCGACGCCCACCCGGCGTCGTCGCAAGGCGGTTGTCACCGCCGGTACGGATGAAGCGGCCGAGCCGTCGCAGGAGGGACAGGCGCCGCCAGAGGTCCCAGCGGTACCGTCCGGTGACGAGGCGGCCGCCGAACCCCCACCACGGGCCCGCAGCCGACGGCGCAAGGCGGCGCAGGAGCCGGCGGTCGTCGAGGCCGCCACCCCCGGCGCGGAGGCGACGCCGACCGCGGTCGAGGTCCCGCCGCCCGTCGTTGACGCTGCGGTGGCGGCCGGCGAGCCCGAAGGTGCCGAGCCCACTGCTGGCGGGCCGGGCGGCGAGCCCGTGGCCAGCGGGCCGGCGGCTGACGAAGCCGCGCCGGGCGGCGAGGTCGTGGTGGTCGAGGAGCGCACCGTTCCGGAGCCGTCCGGCCCGACCCGGCGAGCCACCACCGCCGTACTGTTCATGGCTCCCGAGGTCGCCGAGGTCGAGCCGGCGCGACCCATCGCCGGAGAGGGCGAGGAGCCCGGCGAGCCGGCGGCCGGCGCGGCGGAGACCGTCCGCAGGCGCCGCCGCAGTCGCCGCACCACCGAGCCGGAGGAGGCGGCCGAGCAGCCGGGCCCGGAGCCGGTCGAGGCAGCCGCGGCGGAGGAAGAGCAGGCCGCCGACCAGGAGGCCGAGGAGGCGGAGGAGGCGACCGGCGGGCGCCGGCGCCGCCGCCGCGGCCGGCGCGGCCGGGGCCGGGGCAAGGGCACCCACGAGGAGTACAGCGAGGACGAGGCCACCGCCGCGGATACCGGGGAGGCGGCCGAGGAGGCCGGGGCCGAGCCGGTGACCCGGCGGCGGCGCCGGCGCCGCCGCAAGGGCGCCGGGGAGGTCGAGGCGGTCGACGCGGATGGCGTGCCGACGGTGGTCCGGATCCGCGAGCCGCGGACGATCACCGACGAGGTACAGGGCGTCGCCGGCTCCACCCGGCTGGAGGCGAAGCGGCAGCGTCGGCGGGACGGGCGCGAGCAGCGGCGGACCCGGCCCCCGATCCTGTCCGAGTCGGAGTTCCTGGCCCGCCGGGAGTCGGTCGACCGGGTGATGGTGGTGCGGGAGAAGGGCGACCGCACGCAGATCGCGGTGCTCGAGGACGGCGTGCTGGTCGAGCACTACGTGTCCCGGGCCTCCTCCGGCACCATGGCCGGCAACGTCTACCTGGGCAAGGTGCAGAACGTGCTGCCCAGCATGGAGGCGGCCTTCGTGGACGTCGGCCGGGGCCGCAATGCGGTGCTCTATGCCGGCGAGGTCAACTGGGACACCACCGGCCTGGAGGGCAAGGCCCGCTCCATCGAGCAGGCGCTCAAAGCGGGCGACTCGGTGCTGGTCCAGGTCACCAAGGACCCGATCGGGCACAAGGGAGCCCGGCTCACCAGCCACATCGCCCTCTCCGGCCGGCACCTGGTCTACGTGCCCAACGGCAACGCGTCGGGCATCAGCCGCAAGCTGCCCGACACCGAGCGCCGCCGGCTGCGCGACATCCTCAAGAAGCTGGTGCCCGACGGCGCCGGGGTGATCGTGCGGACCGCGGCCGAGGGCGCCAGCGAGGAGGAGCTGGCCCGCGACATCAAGCGGCTGCAGGCGCAGTGGGACGACATCCAGGCCAAGGCCGCCGCGGGCGGCGCTCCGGTGCTGCTGTACGAGGAGCCCGACCTGCTCATCCGGGTGGTCCGCGACCTGTTCAACGAGGACTTCCGCGAGCTGGTGATCCAGGGCGCCAATGCGTACGACATGGTGGAGGCCTACCTGGCGCACGTCTCGCCCGACCTGCTCGGCCGGCTGCACCGGTACGCCGGTGCCGGCGACGTCTTCGCCGAGAAGCGCATCGACGAGCAGATCCTCAAGGGCCTGGACCGGAAGGTCTACCTGCCCTCCGGTGGGCACCTGGTGATCGACCGCACCGAGGCGATGACCGTCATCGACGTGAACACCGGCAAGTACACCGGCGCCGGCGGCAACCTGGAGGAGACCGTCACCCGCAACAACCTCGAGGCGGCCGAGGAGATCGTGCGCCAGCTGCGCCTGCGCGACCTGGGCGGCATCGTGGTGATCGACTTCATCGACATGGTGCTGGAGTCGAACCGGGACCTGGTGCTGCGCCGGCTCACCGAGTGCCTGGGCCGGGACCGCACCAAGCACCAGGTCACCGAGATCACCTCGCTCGGACTGGTGCAGATGACCCGCAAGCGGATCGGCGCGGGCCTGCTGGAGGCGTTCAGCGAGACCTGCGAGTGCTGCAAGGGCCGCGGTGTGATCATCCATGCCGAGCCGGTCGGGGACAAGCCGCGCGGCGGCAACGTGGCGGAGCGGGTCAAGGCGGTCGCCTCGGCCGCCGCGACCAGCGAGAAGGGCGACTCCGGCCGACGCCGGGGCCGCAGGGGCGCGCAGCCCGCCGCCGGATCGGAGGCGGAGGCATCCCGCGACGCGACCGCCGAGGCCGCGGTCGCGCCGGACGCCATCGACGAGGCGGACGTGGTGGCAGAGCCGACCGACCTGGTCGACGTCGCCGGTGTCGACTCGACCGGATCGGAGGAGGGCGAGGCGGCGGTCGTGGATGCGACCGACCCGCTGGCCGGGCCGGGGGTGCCCGAGAACGGGCTGGCCGGGCCGGAGGCGCCTGAGGGCGGACCGGCCGGGTCGGAAGCCACCGAGGATGGGCTGGCCGCCGAGGATGAGGAGGATCCCGACCTGGATGCGGCGGCCGCGGGTGGACGGCGGCGCGGCCGCCGGGGCGGCCGGCGGCGTACACGGACCTGATCCGGCCGCCCCGCCGGCCTGCGGGGCGGCGGGGCGTGCAGGCGGCGCAGGGCGGCGGGCGCGCAGCAGCACCGTGCGGCGGGCGCGCAGCAGCACCGTGCGGCGGCCGAGGGCGGCGGCACGGTGGTGTGCGGCCGGGCCGAGCAGCCGCGGGCCTGACCGGCGCTGGCGTCCCGGCCACGGGTTGGGGGCGATTTCCCCCAGCGGTGGCGTCACAGTTGACCAGGGGGCGGGCCGGCCGGCTAGGGTCCGGGAATCCAAACTCGTACTCCAGAGGAGATCTCTGATGCGACGCCTGATGGCCGCCGCCGCGCTCGCCGTCCTGTGCGCCACCGCCGCTGCCTGCTCGGACGACGAGGAGTCCCCGCGCGCCAGCGCCTCCACCAGCGCCTCCACCAGCAGCGCCGCCGCCTCGGCCGCGGCCAGCGACGCCGCCGCGTCCGGCAACACCAAGCAGATCTGTGCGGACGTCCAGAAGGTGATCGGTGACGCGACCACCAAGTTCGGCGACGCGATGTCGAAGATCGTCAGCTCCGGGGCGAGCGGCTCCGACGCGGACGTGGTGAAGCCGATGAAGGATCTGTTCACCGAGTGGGCGGACGGCCTGCGGAAGCTGGCCGGCCGGGCCAGCGACGCCGAGTTCAAGGCGGCGCTGAACGACGCCGCGGACCAGATCCGCAAGGTCGCCGACAGCGTCAAGTCCACGGCCGACCTGGAGCAGGCGGACAAACTGCTGGACTCGCCCGAGATGAAGGCGGCCACGGAGAAGTTCGAGTCGTACTGCGGCTGACCCGCGTCCGCCACGCCAGGGGGACCCGGTTTGGGGCGGCGGACCCGCATGCCGTACCCTTGCTGACGGCGCACGTCTCGTGCGCCACGTTCACGCGTGCCCGCCGCCCGGCCTGGCCGGGCGGGCGCCGGTTCGCCGGGTGGGGCGCGGTGCGGATCGCAACCAACGACAGGAGTCCGCGTCCGATGTACGCGATCGTCAAGACCGGCGGCAAGCAGTACAAGGTCGCCGAGGGTGACGTGATCGAGGTCGAGAAGCTCGCCGGCGCCCCCGGTGACGCGGTGTCGCTGCCCGCGGTGCTCGTCGTCGACGGCGACCAGCTGGTGACCGACGCGGCGGAGCTGGCCCGGGTATCGGTCTCCGGCGAGCTGGTGGCCCACACCAAGGGCCCCAAGATCCGGATCCACAAGTTCAAGAACAAGACTGGTTACCACAAGCGCCAGGGTCACCGGCAGCCGCTGACCCGGGTGAAGGTGACCGGCATCTCCACCGGGAAGTAGGGCGTAGCGATGGCACACAAGAAGGGTGCGTCCAGCTCGCGCAACGGGCGCGACTCCGCTGCCCAGCGGCTGGGTGTGAAGCGGTTCGGTGGCCAGCGCGTCAACGCCGGCGAGATCCTGGTCCGACAGCGGGGGACCAAGTTCCACCCCGGCTACCTGGTCGGCCGCGGCGGTGACGACACGCTGTTCGCGCTGGCCGCGGGGACCGTCCAGTTCGGCACCAGGCGCGGCCGCAAGACGGTCAGCATCGTTCCGGCCGCCGAGTAGCGGCCGTCCGGCCGCGGCTGGCGGCCCGAGACGAGCACGGGCCCGGGGACAGGCTCCCCGGGCCCGCGGCGTTTCCAGCCCGGTTCGCACGCGGCTTTCTGGACAGGGGGTGGACCGTGACCACATTCGTCGACCGGGTGGTCCTGCATGTGCAGGCAGGTAACGGCGGGCACGGCTGCGTGTCCATCCACAGGGAGAAATACAAGCCGCTCGGGGGGCCGGACGGCGGGAACGGCGGGCATGGCGGCGACGTCCTGCTCACCGTCGACCCGGGTGTACACACCCTGCTCGACTACCACTTCCGGCCGCATGTGAAGGCCGAGAACGGCAAGGGTGGCCAGGGTTCGAACCGGGACGGCGCCAGCGGCGCCGACCTGCGGCTGAGGGTGCCGGACGGCACGGTCGTGCAGACGCTGGACGGCGAGGTGCTCGCCGACCTGGTCGGTGCCGGCACCACGTATGTGCTGGCCCGCGGCGGCCGGGGCGGCCGCGGCAACGCGGCACTGGCCACCGCCCGGCGCAAGGCTCCCGGCTTCGCCGAGCTGGGCGAGCCTGGCGAGCGGCTGGATGTGGTCCTTGAGCTGAAAAGCGTCGCCGATGTCGGGCTGGTCGGCTTCCCGTCGGCCGGCAAGTCGTCGCTCATCGCGGCGATCTCCGCCGCCCGGCCGAAGATCGCCGATTATCCGTTCACCACGTTGGTGCCGAACCTGGGTGTGGTGCGCGCGGGCGAGCACACGTTCACCGTCGCCGACGTGCCGGGGCTGATCCCTGGCGCGGCCACCGGCAAAGGGCTCGGCCTGGAGTTCCTCCGGCATGTCGAACGGTGCGCCGTGCTGGTCCACGTGGTGGACTGCGCCACCCTGGAGCCCGGCCGCGACCCGCTCAGCGACATCGACGCCATCGAGCATGAGCTCGCGGCGTACGACGAGCTGGCCAGCCGGACCAGCAGGCACGGCGGCGGCCTGCGGGACCGTCCCCGGTTGGTGGCGCTGAACAAGGTGGACGTGCCGGACGCCCGCGACCTGGCCGAGATCGTCCGGCCCGACCTGGCGGCGCGCGGGCTGCCGGTCTTCGAGGTGAGCGCGGCCAGCCACGAAGGGCTGCGCGAGCTGACGTACGCGATGGCGGAGCTGGTCGCCGCGCACCGGGCGGCGGCCCCGCCGCCCGCGCCCACCCGGCTGGTCATCCGGCCGCCGGCGGTGGACGACTCCGGCTTCACTGTCGAGCGGGACGCCGACGGGGTGTACGTGGTGCGGGGGCCGCGCCCCGAGCGCTGGGTGCGCCAGACCAACTTCGCCAACGACGAGGCGGTCGGCTTCCTCGCCGACCGGCTGGCCCGGCTGGGTGTCGAGGATGCGCTCGCCAAGGCGGGGGCGGAGCCGGGCTCCCCGGTGCGCATCGGCGACCGCGAGTTCGACTGGGAACCTTCCGTGTACGCCGGCGAGGACTACGTGCCCGCGATCCGCGGCGCGGACCCCCGGCTGGAGGAGCGCTCGACGCGGACCCCGGCCGCGGAGCGGCTCGCCGCGCGCAAGGCCCGCCGGCGCCGGCCCGAGGACGAGGCCGTCGACGAGACTGTCCACGAGGCCGCCGACGAGGCCGGCGGCCCGGAGTGATCCCTCAGCGCGCCGATCTAGGAGTTGTGGGATTGTTCTGCCCGGCTCATACCCTCAACGTCTCCTAGGTCGGCGGGGAGGCCGGGGCCGGCCGGGCCGCGCGCGGACCTGATGAACAGGCAGGACAGCGCGGCGGTGACCAGCACCGCGACGGGCAGGATCAGGGTCACCTTCATCGCATCGGTGAAGCCCTGGTGGAAGGTGAGGTCTGCGGCCCGGGCCAGCGCGTCGCGGGCCGATGCGGGCAGGCCCTCCGGCAGTTGCACGGGCGACTGCCCGGCGCCGACCTCCAGCCGGCCGCCGGTGGCGTGCCGGAAGCCGGCGATGAACTGCTCGCGGAGCTGCGGGGGCAGCGAGCTGGCGTTCTCCCGGGCGTGCCTGGTCAGCTGGTGGACCAGCTGTGCCTGGAGCAGCGCGCCGACCGCGGCCGAGCCCACCACGCCACCGAGCTGCCGGGTGGTGTTGATGAAGCCGGCCGCGGCGCCGGCCATCTGCGGCTGGATGTTGTGCATCGCGACCGTCTGCAGCGGAGCGAAGGTGAGGCCCAGGCCGACCCCGGCGACGATCAGGCCGGGCAGGAAGTGCCACTGGTGGGCGTCCACTTTGGCCAGGCCGACCACGATGCCCATGCCGGCGGAGAAGAAGGTCAGGCCGGCGACCAGGATCCACTTGCCGCCGAGCTTGTCGGAGAGCCGGCCGGCCGCCGGGGCGATGAACATCGAGATCAGCGACATCGGCGCGACCGTGAACCCAGCCTCCAGGGCGGAGAGCCCGAGCACCGACTGCAGGAAGATGACCAGCGGCAGGAACAGCCCGAGCATGCCGAACGCGATGGCTGCGCTGACCCAGCTCATCACCGAGTAGTTGCGGTCGCTGAAGATGGCGAAGGGGACCAGCGGCTCGCCGGCGCGGCTGGCGTGCTGCTGGAACATGAACACGGCCAGCACCACCACGCCGGCGCCGATCACCTCGGGGATGGTCAGCGGTCCCCAGACACTGCCCCAGCTGTGCGGCTCCCCCTCGATCAACCCGTAGGTGACCAGGAACAGGCCAGCGGTGGCGAGCAGGGTACCGGGCCAGTCCAGCCGGTGCCGGCGGTGCGGCTTGAGGTTGGGCATGACGATGGCCGCCATCGTGATGGATGCCACGCCGACCGGCACGTTCACGAAGAAGATCCACTCCCAACCCCAGTCGGTGACCAGGTAGCCGCCGAGGGTCGGGCCGGCGACGGTCGCCACGCCGGCGACCGCGCCCCAGACCCCGAACGCGGCGCCGCGCTTCTCCGGCGGGAAGATCACCGTGATCACGGCGAGGGTCTGCGGGGTGAGCAGGGCGCCGCCGACGCCCTGCACGACCCGGGCGCCGATGAGCTGCTCCGGGGTTTGCGCGAAGCCGCAGGCGGCCGAGGCGAGGGTGAAGACCGCCAGGCCGAGGATGAACAGCAGCTTCGGCCCGTACAGGTCGCCGAGCCGGCCGGCAGTGATCAGCAGCACCGCGTAGACCAGGATGTAGGCGTTGATCACCCAGAGGATCTCGTCGAGCGTGGCGTTCAGGCCGGTGCTCATGTCCGGGACCGCGATGTTCACGATGGTGGTGTCCAGCAGGATCATGAAGAACCCGAGGCACAGGGTGAGCAGCACCAGCCAGGGGCTGTGACGCATCGCCGGCCGCTGGCCGGGGACGCTTTCAGCGGTGGTCATCCGCGGTTCTCCTCGAAGTCTTGTTTTGTGCGTACCTGGCCGGCCCACGGCAGGTCGCCGGTGCCGATCTCGTCCACGACCTGCCGCACCCAGGCCAGCTCGGCCCGGGTCATGGCCATCAGGTACTCGGTGTCGAGCATGTAGAGGCGAGGCAACCCGTTCTTGGCCAGGGCGGCGAGCACCTGCTCGTCGCCGGCCAGCCGTGCCTCCAGGTGCACCGCGCGGTGTTTGAGCAGCTCCTTCGCCTCACGCGCGGGCAGCGTGCTCAGCATCTCCACGGCCACTCCGAAGAGCGGATACTCGGTCTCCGGCGTCCGGACCAGCTCCCGCAGGTTGGCGTGGAACTCGTCGCGCCCGGTCTCGGTGATCTCGTAGACGGTGCGTTCCGGCCGCCGCCCCTCCCGCTCGGTCTCCACGACCTTGATCAAGCCGGTTCGCTGCAGCCGCTCGACTGTGTGGTAGAGCGATCCCGCGCGCACCTTGACCACCTGGTCCGTGTGGCGTTCACGGATCAGCTGCTGCATCTCGTACGGGTGCATGGGCCGCTCGGTGAGCAGCTCCAGGATCACCAGTGCGAGCGGGGTGAGTGTCCGGTGCGGGTTAGTCGGCACGAGTTATTCCATCCTGGTTAGTCCGTACGGACTATATCAGCCCGATCGCTTCCCGCGCACGCCGTACCGTGGCTTGTGCCCGGCCATGCACCCGGGCCGCCCCTTCGGCCAGTACCGCCTGCACGTATCCCGGATCCCGCGCCAGCTCCCCGTAGCGCGCCTGGATCGGCCGTAGCACCTCGCACACCGCGTCGACCACCGCTGCCTTCAGCTGGCCGTACGACGAGAAGCCGCCGGCCAGCCGCAGCGGGTCCTCGCCGAGGCACGCGGCGAGGATCTCCAGCAGGTTGGCCACGCCCGGCTTGGCGGCCGGGTCGTAGCGCACCTCCCGCTCGCCGTCGGTGACCGCGCGCATCACCTTGCGCCGAATGGCGTCCGGCGGATCGAGCAGGAACAGGGTGCCGGCGTCCGCGCCGGTCTTGCTCATCTTCCTGGTCGGATCGGCGAGGTCCATGATCCGTGCGGCCAGCCGCGGGTGCACCGCCCGGGGTACCACGAACGTCTTCCCGTACCGGGCGTTGAACCGCACCGCCACGTCCCGGGCGAGTTCCAGGTGCTGGCTCTGGTCCTCGCCCACCGGCACCTCGTCGATGTCGTGCAGCAGGATGTCGGCGGCCATCAGCACCGGGTACGTGAGCAGGCTCAGCCGGACCCCGGCCCGGCCGGCGGACTTCTCCTTGAACTGGATCATGCGCCGGGCTTCGCCGTACTGGGTGGCGCACTCCAGCAGGTAGTGCAGCTCGGTGTGTTCGGGCAGGCCCGACTGGGCGTAGAGGACTGACCGCCGTGGGTCAAGCCCGGCGGCGAGCAGCAGGCCGGCGTTCTCCAGGGTGGCCGCGCGTAGCCGGCGCGGATCGTGGTCCAACGTCAGCGCGTGCAGGTCGGATACGAAGACGATGGTGTCGGTCCCATGCTGGTCGGAGACCGTCGGGTGAATGGCGCCGAACAGGTTGCCCAGCTGCAGGCGACCGCTCGGGGTCAGGCCGGTGATCCGGCGTGTCGTGCGTGGGCTGGTCGTAGCAGCGGTCGCGATGGTCATCGTTGGCTCCTTCGTCCTACTCCGGAGCCGCCCGGACCGGGCTGACCGGGGGAATGGCGCCAGCCGGCACACATTTTGAACGGCCGCCCGGATCGGGCGGCCGTCGTGGTCGTCGGGTACGCGGATGCGAGTGGCCGCCCGTCAGGGCGCCCACCAGCCGAAGCACGGCATTGTCCGCATACATCAGACGCTACCAGCCGGCGCCTCGACCCGTCGCCACGTCGTATCGCAGATCACGAGGTGGTCCAGGAAGCGCAGGCCGAGCCCGGCTGCGGCGGAGCGCACCCGCAGGGTCGCCTCGATGTCGCTGTCGCTCGGCTCCGGAGAGCCGTCCGGGTGGTTGTGGGCCAGGGCGAAGGCCACGCCGTCGCGTCGCAGCACCGCCACCATGATCTCGCGTACCGGCACGATCGCCTGCTCGGCGGACCCCTCGGTGACCACCTCGCAGCTGAGCACCCGGTGCACCGAGTCGCAGACCACGAGCACCAGCCGTTCGCGGGCCTGCCCCTGCAACAGCGGGGTGACCACGTCCAGCAGGTCGGTGGTGCACGAGATCACGGCGCGCTCGGAGGTCCGGCTGGCCCGCCGGGCCAGCTCGAACGCGGACACCACGGCGGCCGCCTTGGCGACGCCGATACCCGGAATCCGGGTCAGGTCGGCCGGGTGGGCCCGGGCCAGCTCCAGCACCGAGCCGTAGGTGGTGAGCAGCCGCTCGGCCAGCGTATGCGCACCGGCGCCGCGCGTGCCGCCGGTGCCGAGGACCATGGCCAGCAACTCGCGGTCGGCCAGGTGCCGGGCTCCGATGGTGGACAGCCGCTCCCGCGGCCGTTCGGGTGCGGGGAGGTCGATGATACGCATGTTCGAACGGTACTGGCGGGGTATGACAAGCTGGAGCAAGATCGGTTGATGAGAGGATGGGCGGCGTGGCGGATCCCGACGGTCGGGGGTCGATGGGCGAAGGCGGGCCAGGCAGGCGCCGCCGGATCGGCATCATGGGCGGCACGTTCGACCCGATCCACCACGGGCACCTGGTCGCGGCCAACGAGGTGGCCAGCCGGTTCGACCTGGACCAGGTGGTGTTCGTGCCCACCGGCCAGCCCTGGCAGAAGGGCGACGTGGCGGTCAGCCCGGCCGAGGACCGGTACCTGATGACGGTCATCGCCACCGCGTCCAACCCGCGGTTCTGGGTCAGCCGGGTGGACATCGACCGGCCCGGCCCGACGTACACAGTGGACACGTTGCGGGACCTCAAGCGGGAGTTCGGCCCGCAGACCGAGTTGTTCTTCATCACCGGGGCGGACGCGCTCGCGAAGATCCTGTCGTGGAAGGACGCCGACCAGGTCTTCGCGCTGGCCCAGTTCATCGGGGTGACCCGGCCGGGGTTCGAGCTCTCCGCGGCGCACCTGCCGGACGACTCGGTGCACCTGGTCCAGGTGCCGGCGATGGCGATCTCGTCGACCGACTGCCGGGCCCGGGTGGCCGCCGGCGAACCGGTGTGGTATCTGGTCCCGGACGGCGTGGTGCAGTACATCGCGAAGCGGGGGTTGTATCGCAAGGACCGTCCGGGCGATAACCACGCGGCCACCGATGGCCGGTTGTGAGAGGCTGGGGAGGCCGAGAGGACCGACGAAGGGAGCCAGGTGCCCGTTTCCGAGCGCGCCCGCGAGCTGGCGCTGACCGCCGCGCAGGCCGCCGCCGACAAGAAGGCGCAGGACATCGTCATCATCGACGTGGCGGACCAGCTGGTCATCACCGACGCCTTCCTGCTCGCCTCCGCCCCGAACGAGCGGCAGGTGCAGGCGATCGTCGACGCGATCGAGGAGAAGCTGGTCAAGCTGCCGGAGAAGGTCAAGCCGGTCCGGCGGGAGGGCGAGCGGGGCGGCCGGTGGGTGCTCCTGGACTACGTGGACCTGGTGGTGCACGTCCAGCACACCGAGGAGCGCGAGTACTACGCGCTGGACCGGCTGTGGAAGGACTGCCCGGTGATCCCGTTCGTCGACCGCGATCTGGCCGCGCAGCCGAGCGGGACGCCGCAGCCGAACGGGACGCCACAGGCGGGCGGGGCGCCGCAGGCGAACGGCGCGGCACGCTCGGATCGGGCCGAGCCGGGCACGCCGACCGCCGACAACGCCGAGCGTGCGCCGGGGTGGTCGGGGGGATGACCCTCCTGATCCTCTGGCGGCACGGGAACACCGACTGGAACGCCGGCGATCGGGTGCAGGGCCAGCTCGACCCGCCGCTCAACGACCTCGGCCGCCGGCAGGCGGCCGCCGCTGCGCAGCGGCTCGCCGCGCTGCGCCCGGCCGCGATCGTCTCCAGCGACCTGCGCCGGGCCGCGGACACCGCGGCCGCGCTCGCCGCCCTCACCGACCTGCCGGTCCGGCTCGACCCCAGGCTCCGCGAGCGGCACTTCGGGCAGTGGCAGGGCCTGACCATCGCCGAGATCGCCCAGCGGTACCCGGCCGAGTACGCCCGCTGGCGGGCCGGCGAGCCGGAGTTCGGCTGCGGCGCGGAGAGCGTCGACGACATGGCCAAGCGGGTCGGCGCGGCGCTGCGGGAAGCGGTGGACGCCGCCGCCGGTGGCACCGTGGTGGTGACCACCCACGGCGGCTCCGCCCGGCACGGGATCGGGGAAATGGTGGGCTGGCCGCCCCAGGTGACCCGGTCGCTGGGTGGGTTGGGCAACTGCCACTGGAGCGAGCTGCGGCTGGACGCGGCCCGCGGGTGGCGGCTGCGCGCACACAACCTGAGCGTCTGACATGCCCGCGGAGATCACCATCACCGGCCGGGTCTTCGAGGGCGTGGAAGCCGGCTGCCTGCTGCTGGACACCGGCGCCGGGGACTACCTGCTGGTGGTACCGCGCCACCTCGACCGGTCCGCGGTCCGCGCGGGCGCCCGGCTGGTGGTCCGCGGCCGCGTCGAGCCCGGCCTGGTCAGCTACTGCCAGCAAGGCACACCCTTCCTGGTCAGCGAGATCCGTCCGGCTTGACCGGGCGCACGCGGTTCGGGTCGCCTGGGCACCGCAGCTGCCCTGTTCCGGGGCCGTGCCGCCCGGGCCGGGCCCACAGGCAAGCAGGGGAGGATTGAGACTGTGAGCAAGCCCGTCGCAGTCGTCACCGACTCCACCGCCTACCTCCCCGACGACCAGATCGAGCGGTACGGCCTGACGGTGGTGCCCTTGATGGTGGTGATTGACGGGACGGAGGGCCGGGAGGGCGTGGACGTCGCGCCGGGCCAGGTCGCCGCGGCGCTCAACGGGCGGCGGGCCAAGGTGAGCACCTCCCGTCCGTCGCCGGAGCAGTTCGCCGCGGCGTACCGCCGGCTGCTCGGGTCCGGCGCCGCCGGGGTGGTCTCGGTGCACCTGTCGGCAGGCCTCTCCGCCACCTGGGAGTCGGCGAAGCTCGCCGCGGACCAGGTTGGGCCGGCGGTCACCGTGGTCGACGCCCGGTCGGTCGGGATGGGTCTCGGCTTCCCGGCGCTCGCCGCCGCCCGGGCCGCCGCGGCCGGCGCGGACCTGCGCAGCGTGCGCGAGGCGGCGCTGGCCGCGGTCGGCCGTACCCACACCTACTTCTATGTGGACACTCTGGAGTTCCTGCGTCGCGGTGGCCGGGTCGGCGCGGCGTCGGCGCTGCTGGGCACCGCGCTGTCGGTCAAGCCGATCCTGCACGTGGTGGACGGGACCATCGTGCTGCGGGACAAGGTACGCACGGCCAGCCGCGCGCTGGCCCGGTTGGTCGACGTCGCGGTGGAGGCGGCCGGCGAGTCCGATGTGGATGTCGCGGTGCACCACCTGGACGCGCCGGACCGGGCGGACGCGGTCGCCCGTGCGCTCGCCGACCGGCTGGGCGCACGGATCCGCGACCGGTACCTGACCGAGATCGGCGCGGTCGTGGCCGCCCACGCCGGTCCGGGCACGGTTGCGGTGGTGGTGCACCGGCGGCCCTGACCAGGGCGCATGGCCCCGGTGCAGAGCCGGTAGCGCGGGGGCCATAGCAGATCAACACGGGTGTCAGGCCGCTGTCCACAGCGGAGCACGCTGTCCACAGGTGAGGCCGGAGCCTGGTTCCGATCACCGCCCCGGTTGCCTACCGTCGCCCGGCGTGGGTGGACGGATGGACGACGCCGCGGCGGCACGGCGGAGGTTGCGGCAGGTGGTCGGTACCCAACCGGGCCTGGCCGCGGCACCCCCGGCGCCGCCGCCCGCGGATCCGGCGCCGTTGGACGATCGGGGTGCGCTGGAGCTGCCCGACGCAGTGGAGCTTCCTGGGCCTGGTGGCGATCGTGTGCTCGCGAGTGCTGCCGGGTCGGGTGGCCTTTCCGGTGCGGCGCGCCCGACTGCGGCTGGACGGCGGCTGCCGCTTTTGGGCGGGCCGAGCCCGTTCGACCCAGGGCGCCGGGGCGTCAAGGCCCTCGCGGTCGTCGCGGCGCTGGTGGTGCTGGTGGCCGCGTTCCTGGCCTGGCGCTCCCGGCCGCGAGCCGAGCCGGTCGCGCCCGCCCTGCCCGCGCCGACGGCTGCCGCGGCACCGGAGCAGGCCGGGCCGTCGACGGCCGGTGGCGAAGTGGTGGTGGCGGTCGCGGGCAAGGTCCGCCGTCCCGGGCTGGTCCGCCTCCGGCCAGGCTCCCGCGTGGCGGACGCCATCGCGGCGGCCGGTGGCGTACTGCCGGGGACCGACGCGGCGACGGTCAACCTGGCCCGCAAGGTCACCGACGGCGAGCTGATCGTGGTCGGCGTCCCCGTGCCCGCCACTGCGGCGGGTGGCGACCCGGCAGGGCCGGCCGCGCCGGGAGGCAAGGTCAACCTGAACACCGCCACGCTCGCGCAGCTGGACAGCCTGCCGGGGGTTGGTGAGGTGCTGGCGCGGCGCATCCTCGACTACCGGACCAGCCACGGCGGCTTCCGGTCGGTGTCCGAGCTGCGCCAGGTCGACGGGATCGGTGACTCCCGGTACGAACAGCTCAAGGACCTGGTGACCGTGTGAGAGGGGAGCCTCCCGACCTCCGGCTGGCCGGCCTGGCGGCCGCGACCTGGCTCTCCGCCCTGGCCGCACTCCATATGCCTCTCAGCGCTGTGGTGTGGGTGGCGGCGTCCGCCGCCACCGCGGCGGTGGTGGTGGCACTCCAGCCGTCGCTGCGCCGGTGGTGGGCCGGCCGGCTGGGTGGCCCTGGCCCGCGGTGCCACCCGTCGGCACGCCATCCGGGCGGCGGGACACGCAGCGGCCGCAGCCTGCCGCGCCGCGGCGCCCTCCGCGTCCGGCTGAAGGATGCCGTCATGTCCCTCGCCGGGTGGCGGTGGGTTGTCGTCGGAACGCTGCTGGGCGTGGTCTGCGGGACGGCGGCCACCGGTGCCCGGCTGGCGGGGCGTGACGCCGCGCCCATCGCCGAGCTGGCCCGCTCCCGCGTGCAGGTCACTGTGGACCTGACGGTGCGGGAGGACCCGCGGCGGCTGCCGGTGGTGTCCGGGCGCCCGCCTGCCTACCTCGTACCCGCCCAGCTGACCCGGATCCGCCGTGCCGACGGGAGCGCCGTGCTGCTGTCCGCCCGGGTGGTCGTGCTCACCAACAACCCCTCCTGGGTCGGGCTGCTCCCCGGCCAGCGGGTCGAGGCGCGCGCCCGGCTCGGCGAACCCCATGGCGGCGGGCTCACCGCGGCGATCCTGTCCGCCTCCGGGGCGCCCCGCCGGCTGGGCGAGGCGCCCTGGCCGCAGCGCGCGGCCGGTTCGCTGCGCGCCGGCCTGCAGCGCGCCTGTGCCCCGCTCGCCGACGAGCCCGGCGGGCTGCTTCCCGGACTCGTCGTCGGCGACGTGAGCCGGCTCGATCCGGCCGTCGCGGAAGACTTCCGCGCCACCGGGATGACCCACCTGACGGCCGTCAGCGGCTCCAATGTGGCCATCATCGTGGGCGCCGTGCTGCTGCTGGCCCGCTGGGCGCGGGCCGGTCCGCGGCTCGCCGCCGCGACCGGTGTGCTGGCCCTGGTCGGTTTCGTGATCCTGGCCCGGCCGTCACCCAGCGTGCTGCGCGCCGCGGCGATGGGCGGGCTGGGCCTGCTCGCCCTCGCCTCCGGCCGCCCGCGCGCCGCACTGCCCGCGCTGTGGGCGGCGGTCGCGGTCCTGGTGGTGGTTGACCCGCAGCTCGCCGGCGACGCCGGGTTCGCGCTCTCCGTGCTGGCCACCGCCGGGCTGCTGCTCATCGCGCCGCGCTGGCGGGACGGGCTGCGCAGGCGCGGGGTGCCGGCCGGTCTGGCCGAGGCACTGGTCGTGCCGGCCGCAGCCCAGGTGGCCTGCGCGCCGGTGGTCGCCGGCATCTCCGGCACCGTCAGCCTGGTTTCGGTGCCGGCCAACCTGCTGGCCGTGCCCGCCGTCGCACCCGCCACCATCCTCGGAGTCACGGCCGCCGTCGTCTCCCCGGTGTGGCCGGCCGGGGCCGAGTTCGCGGCCTGGCTCGGCGGCTGGCCGGCAGGGTGGCTGGTGACCGTCGCCCGGTACGGCGCCGAGGTGCCGGCCGGTGTGCTGCCCTGGCCCGCTGGCGCCAGGGGCGGGCTGCTCCTCGCCGCGCTCACCGGGGCGCTTCTCGTGGCCGCCCGCCGCCGGCTGGTGCGCCGCCTGCTCGCCGTCGTCGCGGCCGCCGTTGTCCTCGGTACGCTGCCCGTACGGCTGGTCGCCAGCGGCTGGCCACCGCCCGGCTGGCTGCTCGTGGCCTGCGCCGTCGGCCAGGGCGACGCGGTCGTGCTGCCGGTCGCACCCGGCCAGGCGGTCGTGGTCGACGCCGGGCCGGAGCCGGCCGCGACCGACCGCTGCCTGCACCGGCTGGGCGTGCGGGTCGTGCCGCTGTTGCTGGTCAGCCACTTCCACGCGGACCATGTCGGCGGGGTCTCCGGTGTCTTCAAAGGACGGACGGTGCGGGCGGTGGTCACCACCGCCTGGGCGGAGCCGACCGCTGGACGCGAGGCGGTCGCCCGCGCGGCCACCGCCGCCGGTACGCCGGTGCGGGTCGCCGAGACCGGGCAGACCTACACCGTCGGCGGCGTGACCCTCTCCGTGGTCGGGCCGACGAAGCGGTTGGCCGGGACCCGTTCCGACCCCAACAACAACTCGCTGATGCTGCTGGCGCGAGTCCGCGGTGTGCGGATCCTGCTCGCCGGCGACGCCGAAGAGGAGGAGCAGCAGGCCCTGCTCGACAGCACCGGCGGGGCCGGGCTGGCCGCGGACGTGCTCAAGGTCGCCCACCACGGATCCGCCTTCCAGGATCCGGCCTTTCTGGACGTCGTTCATCCCAAGATCGCTGTGGTCTCGGTCGGCGCGGACAACCCGTACGGGCACCCGAACCCGTCCGTGCTGGCCCGGCTGGGCAGGCACGGTGCGCGGGTCGTGCGTACCGACCGCAGCGGCGACGCCGCCGCGGTCCGGACCGAACACGGCCTGGCGGTCGTGGTCCGTGGCCGCCCGCCCGGCCGGTAGATGGTCGCCCGCCTGGCCGGTAGGGCGATAGGGCGGCCGGCTCGGTCACCGGGCCGGCCGCGCACCGGCGGAGCCGCTTACTGCCATCGGCCCGGTCTGCCGGCCAATGTCGGCGACGCGTGCCAGTATGGCGAGGTGACGTCGGCTCCTCCCGCTTCCCTGGTGCTGGTCCTCGGAGACGAGGAACTGCTGGTCAACCGCGCTGTCGACCAGACGCTGGACGCCGTGCGAGCGGTTGACCCCGGCGCCGAGGTCCGGGAGTACGAGGCCGGCTCGGTGACTCCGGGCGAGCTGTCCGAGATTCTCAGCCCGTCGCTGTTCGGCGGCCGGCGGGCGGTGGTCGTCCGCGCCGGCCAGGACGCCAAGAAGGACCTGGTCAACGCCCTGCTGACCTACGCCCGCGACCCGGACCCGGAAGTGACCCTGGTGGTCACCCACCTCGGCGGGGCCAAGGGCAAGGCGTTCGCCGACGGCCTCCGCCAGGCGGGCGCCACGGTGCTGCCGGCCGCGAAGCTGACCAAGCACCGCGACCGGGTGGCCTTCGTCCGCGACGAGGTGCGCCGGCTGGGCGGCCGCTGCTCGGAGGAGGCGGCCGAGGCGCTGCTGGCCGCCGTCGGCAACGACCTGCGCGAGCTCGCCGCGGCCTGTTCGCAGATGGTCGCCGACACCGGTGGCCGGCTCGATGCCGCCGCCGTGGCCCGCTACTACCGGGGCCGGGCCGAGGTCAGCGGGTTCACCGTGGCGGACGCGGCGATGACCGGCGACGTGCCGGGTGCGCTCGAGGCGTTGCGATGGGCCCTCCACATCGGAGTCGATCCGGTGCCGATCGCCGACGCGCTGGCCGACGGCGTGCGTACCGTCGCCCGGGTGGCGGCCGCCGGCCGGGGCAGCCCGTACCAGCTGGCCGGCGCCCTGGGCATGCCGGCGTGGAAGGTCGAGCGGGCCCAGCGGCAGGGCCGCGGCTGGAGTGCCGACGGCCTGGTCGACGCGATGCAGGCGGCGGCGGAGTGCAACGCCGCGGTCAAGGGTGCCGCCGAGGACCGGGGGTACGCGCTGGAGCGGGCGATCGTGGCGGTGGCCGCCGCACGGCAGGCGGGCCGGCAGGGGAGCCCGGCGCGATGAGCGGGCACCGGGGCGCCGGGCCCGCGATGGGCCGGGGTGAGGTTCGCGACGAGCGGCCGGGCTATGCCCGGTTGCTACGGCTGCGGCACCTCCGGCCGAGCGGCCTGCTGTGCTCCCTGTTCCTCGAAGGAGCCGTCGCGCTCGGTGTGCTGCTCGCTCTGGCCGAGCTGGCTTCGTGGTGGAGCATTCCGGTACTGCCGCTCACGGTGGCCGCCATGGTGAAGGTCAACGACGTGGTCGCCGGCGCGCTGAGGGGGTCCAAAGGCCCGGGCTCGCCGTCGACGGCAGCGGGCCACGCGGATCCGGTAGGCGACGCGGGTTTGGCCCGGGCGGTCGTGCCGCGCCCGGCGGCACCGATGGTGCTCCGGCCGGTGGTCGCCCGCGCCTCCGTTCCCGGCGGCAGCTACGCCAGGCCACCGGTGACCCCACCGGCTTGAACCGGCGCACGCACCGGACCGGGCTCGGGTAGCACCGGAGGCGACCGCTGAGGCGGCGACCGCTGAGGCGGCCGGCCGAGTGCCCCCAGACGCGGACTGCCCCGGCCCGAAGGCCGGGGCAGCTCACATCGAGTGTCTGGTCAGGACGACAGGGCGTGCAGGCGCTTGGCGATCGCCGACTTCCGGTTCGCCGCCTGGTTCTTGTGGATCACGCCCTTGCTGACCGCCTTGTCCAGCTGGCGCGAGGCGGCGCGCATCAGCTCGGTGGCGGCCGCCACGTCACCGGCGTCGCTCGCCTCGTGGAACTTGCGGATGGCAGTCTTCAGCGACGACTTGACCGACTTGTTGCGCAGCCGGCGCTTCTCGTTCTGCCGGTTGCGCTTGATCTGCGACTTGATGTTCGCCACGCGACAGCCTCGTCCTTGTCATCCTTGCGGGTTGGGGTCCGCGGGCAGGGACGCTGGGCCCAGCCGCAAGGAGCCAGGGTACCAGGCACAACAGTCATCGGGCAAAACGCGACCATCGGCCTGGCCAGCCGCGGCGTGCGGCGAGCCAGGCCAATGCGGCCTCGCCGCTGAAGAGATGGTGCGCGCGGACCGCGGGGGAGGCGTCGGCCGGGTCGGCGTCGGCCCGGCTGAGCAGGTAGCCGGCGAGTGCGGCCAGGGAGGCGTCCAGCGCGTCGGGGGGCGCCCCGGCCGCCGTCGGGTGCTCGGCGAAGAGCCGGTCCGCGTCCAGTCCACTGGTGAAGGCGCTGATGAGCAGGCCGGCCGTGTCGAACCACGGCACGCCGTGGCACACCCAGTTCCAGTCGCAGAGCCAAGCGGCGCCCGAGCCGTCCACCAGCACGTTGTCCGGGCGCAGGTCGCAGTGGGTCAGGCCGGTCGTGTCCACGTACTGCGGCAAGGCTGCCTCAAGCGCGGCGAGCTCGTCGACCTGGGCCAGGTCGCGCGGCGGCGCCTGCTGCCAGCAGGACAGGTCGGACCGCAGCAGGTCGGCCAGCCGGGGCAGGCCGAGGTCCACCAGAGCCGCCGGTGGTTCGCGCAGCGCCGCGGCGGTGGTCGCCCACGCGTCGAGGGTGGCGGCCAGCTCGGCGGGGCGCCACGGCAGCCGGGGCATGGCGCCGTCGATCGCGTCAAAGCAGACCGCGTACCAGCCGCCCGCCGTTTCCGTCCAGCGGGGGCGCGGGGCGGGCACGCCCGGAGGAAGGGCCTCGGTGACGAGTACTTCGTGGTAGTACCACTCGGCGAGGTGGTGCTGGACGGCCAGGTCGGCGGCCTTGACGAAGCCGCGGTCGCCGGAGGCCGTGGTCAGCACCGCGGCGAAGCCGCGGGTGAACCCGCCGCCGGCCACGACCGCACCGGTCACCGGCCCGCCCAGCCGCTGCTCGACCGCCTCGCGCAGCGCGGGTGGCAGCTCGGCCCAGCCGGGCCGGACCGCGGTGGCCCGGTAGTCGACCGGTGGCGGGACGGGGCGCGACGGCATGGGACCATTGAAGCGGCGCCCGACCGCCAAACTAGAGCAGACGACCACGAGACAAGAACGGACACCCGTGCTCGATCCTGGTTCCACCCAGCCGGAGAAGATCCGCAACTTCTGCATCATCGCTCACATCGACCACGGCAAGTCCACCCTGGCCGACCGGATGCTGCAGCTCACCGGGGTGGTCGACGCCCGGCAGATGCGCGACCAGTACCTGGACCGGATGGAGATCGAGCGTGAGCGCGGGATCACGATCAAGAGCCAGGCGGTACGCATGCCGTGGACCGTCGCCGACGGCGAGCAGGCGGGGGAGCGGTTCGTTCTGAACATGATCGACACGCCCGGCCACGTCGACTTCACGTACGAGGTCAGCCGCAGCCTGGCCGCCTGCGAGGGCGCGGTGCTGCTGGTGGACGCGGCGCAGGGGATCGAGGCGCAGACCCTGGCCAACCTCTACCTGGCGCTGGAGAACGACCTGCACGTGATCCCGGTCCTCAACAAGATCGACCTGCCGGCCGCCCAGCCGGACAGGTACGCCGAGGAGCTGGCCCGCCTGATCGGCGTCGAGCCGGAGGACTGCCTCCGTGTCTCCGGCAAGACCGGCGCCGGCGTGCCGCACCTGCTGGATGAGATCGTCCGCCAGGTACCGCCGCCGGAGGGCGACGCGGCCGCCCCGGCGCGCGCCATGATCTTCGACTCGGTCTACGACGTGTACCGGGGTGTGGTCACCTACGTCCGGGTGGTGGACGGCCGGATCGAGGCCCGGGACCGGATCAAGATGATGTCCACCGGGGCCACGCACGAGTTGCTGGAGCTGGGGGTCATCTCGCCGGAGCCGAAGAAGTCCGCCGCGCTCGGCGTGGGTGAGGTGGGCTACCTGATGACCGGCGTGAAGGACGTGCGGCAGTCCCGGGTGGGCGACACGGTCACCATCAGCGCCCGGCCGGCCGCACAGCCGCTGTCCGGCTACTCCGACCCCAAGCCGATGGTCTACTCCGGGCTGTACCCGATCGACGGCTCGGACTACCCGGCGTTGCGCGACGCGCTGGACAAGCTCAAGCTCAACGACGCCGCGCTCAACTACGAGCCGGAGACCTCCGCGGCGCTCGGCTTCGGGTTCCGCTGCGGGTTCCTCGGGCTGCTCCACCTGGAGATCATCCGGGAGCGGCTGGAGCGGGAGTTCGACCTCGACCTGATCTCGACCGCGCCCAACGTGGTCTACCGGGTGGTGCTGGAGGGCGGCGCCGAGCACCTGGTGACCAACCCGAGCGAGTTTCCGACCGGCAAGGTCAGCGCGGTGTACGAGCCGGTGGTCCGTGCCACCGTGCTGACACCCAACGACTACGTCGGCGCGGTGATGGAGCTGTGCCAGGGCCGGCGGGGCACGCTGCTGGGCATGGACTACCTGTCCACCGACCGGGTCGAGATACGCTACACGCTGCCCCTCGCCGAGATCATCTACGACTTCTTCGACCAGCTGAAGAGCCGTACCAAGGGGTATGCCTCGCTGGACTACGAGCCCAGCGGCGAGCAGGCTGCCGATCTGGTCAAGGTGGACATCCTGCTGCACGGCGAGCCGGTGGACGCCTTCTCCGCGATCGTGCACAAGGACAAGGCGTACAACTACGGGGTGAGCATCGCCTCGAAGCTGCGTTCGCTGATCCCGCGGCAGCAGTTCGAGGTGCCCATCCAGGCCGCCATCGGCAGCCGGGTCATCGCCCGGGAGACCATCCGGGCCATGCGCAAGGACGTGCTCGCCAAGTGCTACGGCGGCGACATCACGCGCAAGCGCAAGCTGCTGGAGAAGCAGAAGGAAGGCAAGCGCCGGATGAAGATGGTCGGCCGGGTGGAGGTGCCGCAGGAGGCCTTCATCGCCGCGCTCTCCACATCGGACTCTTCGGACCGGGCCGGCAAGCGATGATTCCCGGCCCGGGCGGCGCACCGCCCGGGCCGCCGCCGACACCGCGCCGCCGCTCGCGCTCTCCAGGATGGACACCGAGGTGCGCGAGGTGGCCCGGCGCTGCCACGCATCGGCGTAGGGAGTTTGGCCGATCCATTCGGTGGGCACTTAGGGCCGCAGGAAGTTCCAGCCCCCTGATGAGGAGGGGACCGTGACTGTCAGTGGCATCATCTCTGCGCTCATCATCGGCCTGATCATCGGCGCCTTGGGGCGGCTGATCGTGCCGGGGCGGCAGGCCATCCCGATCTGGCTGACGATCCTGATCGGTATCGGGGCCGCCCTGCTCGGCACCGCCATCGCCCGCGCCGCCGGTTTGGCCGACACCAATGGCGTCGACTGGCTCGAAGTATTCATCCAGGTGCTCCTCGCCGCGATCGGCGTGGCACTCGTCTCCGGCCTCTACGGAAGACGCAGGGTCACCTAGCCGGCGGATGAGAAGGGCACCGTGCTCCCCGGTTGCGGGCAGCACGGCGCCCTTCTCATCCGCCAGCGGCCAGCGGCCCGGTGGTCACTTGTCAAGATCGCGGAAAAGCTCCGCGACCACCTGGCCGGCGGCGGCCCCGCTGGACTTGCGCACCCGCTTCCAGCGGCCTTCGTCCACTGTCCACTCACGGCCGGCGAAGCGGACCCGCTTGACGCCGCGGTCGGCGGCGTGCGAGACAAGCCAGTGCGCGTACTGCCAACCGGTGCGCTCGCTGGCCACGGCGAGGGTGAGCGCGGGCTGCCCGGCGTCGGCCGAGGTGGCCGCGTCCAGGCTGCCCCAGTCCAGGGTCATGCTCTCGGTCAGTCCCGTGGCGGCGGCGACGCCCCGGATCACCGGCTTGCCGCGCAGCTCGCAGGCGACCGCGCCGCCGGCCTGGCCGGACAGCGCGGCGGCGAGCACGATCGCCTCGTCCGCCCACTTCTGGTACGCCTCCGGGTGCGCCGAGCGCTGGACCTTCTGCGCCGCCTCGGTGACCCGCATCTGCTGCCAGCCGCGCACCTTGCGCAGCGCGTCGTAGAACTTGCCCGCGGCGTACCGCGGGTCGCGGATCTGCTCCGGGGTGCCCCAGCCCATGCTCGGCCGCTGCTGGAACAGGCCGACCGAGTCCCGGTCGCCACCCCGCAGGTTGCGCAGCTTGGACTCCTGGAACGCGGTGGCCAGCGCCACCACGACCGCCTGCTCCGGCAGCTTGCGCCGGATGCCGACCGCGGCGATGGTGGCCGCGTTCGCCATCTGGTCCGGATCGAGCGTCACCGGCTTGAGCGGCTGGCCGGATTGCGGATCGGACGTGCCGCGGGCCTCCACCCGGCAGGAGGGCACGAGACCGAGCCGCCCGTGCTCGCGTAGCCCGAGGAAGACCCCGAGCCCGGCGATCACAGCGAACGCCACCGCTCCGGACAGCAGTGTGCGCCTACGCACAGTCACCCCCACCAACGATCGTGGGACAGCGTACGCGAGGACGCGACGCCGACCCAGTTACCGAGTCGGCCAATTTTCGACGCGTGAAACATCACGGAGAGTGATCGGTCAACGGCGCGGATAATGGCCTGGTGCCCAGCCGACTCCCTGACGGCGAGCCGGTCCCGAAGGACGGCTCGCTGCCCGGGCACGCCCTCACCACCCTCGGGCGGCGCGGCTTCGGGGTGTACGTGCATGTGCCGTTCTGCGCCAGCCGCTGCGGCTACTGCGACTTCAACACGTATACGGCGGCCGAGCTCGGGCCCGGGTTGAGTCGGGACAGCTACGTCGACGCGGTCCTCGGCGAGCTTCGCCTCGCCGCCCGCGCCCTTGGCACCCGGCCCCGGGTGGACACCGTCTTCGTCGGCGGCGGTACCCCGACCCTGCTGGCGGCCGAGGACCTGGCCCGGTTGCTCGACGCGATCGACACCACGTTCGGGCTGGCCGCGGACGTGGAGGTGACCACGGAGGCCAACCCGGAGTCGGTCACGCCACAGTCGCTGAAGCAGCTGCGCGCCGCCGGGTACAACCGGATCTCCCTGGGCATGCAGTCGACCGCTCCGGGCGTGCTGGCGATTCTGGAGCGCCAGCACACGGCGGGCCGGGCGGTGGCCGCGGCGGGTGAGGCGCGCGCCGCCGGCTTCGACCACGTGAACGTGGACCTGATCTACGGCACGCCGGGGGAGACCGCAGACGACTTCGCCGAGTCGCTCGCCGCGGCGGTGCAGGCGGGTGCGGACCACGTCAGCGCGTACGCCCTGATCGTCGAGGAGGGCACCCGGCTGGCCGCGCGGATGCGCCGCGGCGAGCTGCCGTACCCCTCCGACGACGTGGCGGCCGACCGCTACCTCGCCGCGGACGCCGCGCTGACCGCGGCCGGGATGCGCTGGTACGAGGTGTCCAACTGGGCCGCCTCGCCGGACGCCCGGTGCCGGCACAACCTGCTCTACTGGACCGGCGGCGACTGGTGGGGGCTGGGGCCGGGCGCGCACAGCCACATCGGCGGCGTGCGGTGGTGGAACGTCAAGCACCCCGCGCGGTACGCCGCGCTCGTGGATGCGGGCGGGTCGCCGGGCGCCGGCCGGGAGGTCCTCACCGAACGCGAGCGGTACGTCGAAGAGGTGATGCTGCGGCTGCGGCTGGCCGAAGGGCTGCCGCTGACGGTGCTGGATGGGCACGGCCGGGCCGCCGCGGACCGGGCCGCCGCGGACGGCCTGCTGGAGATCGCCGGCGGCCGGGCGGTGCTCACCCTGCGTGGCCGTCTGCTCGCGGACGCCGTGACCCGGGACCTTTTGTCGTGATGCCGGCGATCACGATTGAGAACGCGCCATCCGTCCCTGGTTTCCGGTTACTTGAACCAGTCGACGCTGAGCGGGTAGCGGTAGAGTCCGCCGTCGTTGGCGCGTACGCCGGCGATCACGCCGAAGATGATCGGGACGAGCGGGAGCAGGTAGAACAGCCGGGGTATGACCAGCCAGTACAGGCAGTTGGCCAGGATCAGCCCGATGAAGCAGATGACCGACCAGAGCGCCTGATAGTTGAGCGCGGCGAGCGCGTGCGCCCGCACGGCCGCGGACTGCGGGCCCTTGACGAGCAGCGCGACGAGGGGCGCGACCCAGCCGAACAGGCCGCCGAAAACTGCGCCGGCCGCGCCGCCGAAGTGGGCCGTCAGGGCCCAGGTCTTGTCGTCGGCGCTGGAGTAGCCACGGGGCGGGGGTCCAGGCGGGGGGTAGCCGCGGGGCGGTTCGGTCACAGGGTCACGGTAGGGCCGGTCGTCCCGGGCGCGCCAGACGTCACACCACCGCGGGCAGGCCGACACGCAAAGTGATCATCGCGCGTAGCCAGGTGTTCGACGTAGACTGGCACTCGTTACAGCCGAGTGCCAACGGCACGTCTGGTCAACAGCGCGTCAGGGAGGTGGCGGAATGGGTCTCGACGACCGCAAGCTGGATGTGCTGCGGGCCATCGTCGAGGACTACGTCGCCACCCGGGAGCCGGTTGGCAGCAAGGCCCTCGTCGAGCGCCACCAGCTTGGCGTCTCGCCCGCGACGGTCCGCAACGACATGGCCGTGCTCGAGGAGGAGGGCTACCTCCGGCAGCCGCACACCAGCGCCGGCCGGGTGCCCACCGACCGGGGGTACCGGCTGTTCGTGGACCGGCTGACCCGGATCAAGCCGCTCTCCCCGGCCGAGCGCCGGGCGATCGAGCGGTTCCTGATCGGCGCGGTGGACCTGGACGACGTGGTGCACCGCACGGTGCGCCTGCTCGCTCAGCTCACCCGCCAGGTGGCGGTCGTGCAGTACCCCAGCCTGACCCGTTCCGCGGTGCGGCACCTGGAGCTGGTGCCGATCTCCACCACCCGGCTGATGGTGGTCATGATCGCCGACACCGGCCGGGTGGAGCAGCGCCAGGTGGACCTGCCCGGCCCGATCGTCCCCGACGACGTGCTGGACCTGCGTCGGCAGATCAACGAGGCGCTGGTCGGCCGCCGGCTGACCGAGACCCCGCCGCTGGTGCAGGCGCTGGTCGAGCAGGTCGCCCCGCAGCTGCGGCCGACGATGACCACGCTCTCCACGGTCCTGCTGGAGACGCTGGTCGAGCGGCACGACGAGCGGATCGCGCTGGCCGGCACGGCCAACCTGACCCGCGGCAGCGTGCTGGACTTCCACGGCAAGCTGCGGCCCATCCTGGAGGCGCTGGAGGAGGAGGTCGTCCTGCTCAAGCTCTTCGGCGAGGTCGAGCCCCCCAGCGGCCAGGACCAGCCCGGCTGGAACGGCGGGGGGGACGAGCCGCGGCTGCGCATCCGCATCGGCGATGAGAACGAGTTCGAGGACTTGCGCTCCGCCTCGGTGGTAAGTACCGGGTACGGTCCAGGTAGCACCGTCGTGGGCGGGCTCGGCGTGCTCGGCCCGACGAGGATGGACTACCCGGGCACGATCGCCACGGTCCGTGCCGTGGCACGCTATGTCGGCGACCTGCTGGCGCAGAACTGAGCTGGACACGGACACTGACGGCGACGGACATCGCCGGCGATCGCGAAGACGGACATGAGGATGCAGGACACGGTGGCCAAGGACTACTACGGAATTCTCGGCGTGCGCCGGGACGCCTCCGCCGACGAGATCAAGCGTGCCTACCGCAAACTGGCCCGCCAGTACCACCCGGACGTGAACCCGGACCCGTCGGCGCAGGAGAAGTTCAAGGAGATCAACGCCGCCTACGAGGTCCTGTCCGACGACCAGAAACGGCAGATCGTCGACCTGGGTGGCGACCCGCTGGCCCCCGGCGGCGCCGGCCCGTCCGGCGGCGCGGGCGGCCCGTTCGTCGGCTTCCAGGACATCATGGACGCCTTCTTCGGCACCGGCGGCGCCCGCGGTCCGCGCTCCCGGACCCGGCCGGGCAGCGACGCCATCCTGCGGCTGGACCTGGACCTGGCGGAGACCGCGTTCGGCGTCGAGGCCCCGATCACCGTCGACACCGCCGTGCTCTGTTCCACCTGCGCCGGCGCCGGCACCGCCGCCGGCACGCATTTGGCCACCTGCGAGACCTGCGGCGGGCGGGGCGAGGTCCAGTCCGTCCAGCGCACCTTCCTCGGCCAGGTCGTCTCGTCCCGGCCGTGCCCGGCCTGCCAGGGCTACGGCACGGTCATCCCGCACCCGTGCCCGACCTGCGGCGGCGACGGGCGGGTGCGCACCCGCCGCACGCTGACCGTGAAGATCCCGCCCGGCGTCGAGGACGGCATGCGGATCCGGCTGGCCCAGCAGGGCGAGGTGGGTCCGGGCGGCGGCCCCCCCGGCGACCTCTACGTGGAGATCCACGAGCGGCCGCACGACGTCTACTCGCGCAAGGGCGACGACCTGCACTGCCGGGTCACCGTGCCGATGACCGCGGCCGCGCTGGGCACCCGGCTGACCATCAAGACGCTGGACAGCGAGGAGCAGGTGGACGTCCGGCCGGGCACCCAGCCGGGGTCCACGGTCCGGCTGCGCGCCCGGGGCGTGCCGCACCTGCGGGGCACCGGCCGCGGCGACCTGTTCGTGCACCTGGACGTGCGCACGCCCACCAAGCTCGACGCCGAACAGGAGCGGCTGCTGCGCGAGTTCGCCAAGGCCCGCGGCGAGGAGGTCGCCGAGCTGACCAAGCAGGGCGGCTTCTTCTCCCGCATGCGCGACGCCTTCAACGGGCACTGACCCGCGTTCCAACCCCCGATCCCGCGGTTGCGATCCCACGACTCCCGCGATTGCGCATACGGTTGCGCGTGAAATTGCATCGTATTTCGTTTCCGTCCGCGTTGCCGCGAAGCGGTGGGGAGGGGTGGGATGAGCCGGCCGCTGTTTCTGGTCGACGCCCTGCCGACCGAAGACACGTACACGTTGGACGGTCCGGAGGGCCACCACGCTGCGGCGGTGCAGCGGTTGCGGGCCGGCGAGGAGCTGACGCTCGGGGACGGCCGGGGCGGCACGGCCACCGCGGTGGTCATCGCCGCCGGCCGCGACAGCCTCACCGTCTCGATAACCGGCAGGGCGTACGCGCGGCCGCCCGACCCGCGGCTGGTGGTGGTCCAGGCGCTGGCCAAGGGCGACCGGGGCGAGCTGGCGGTCCAGGCGATGACCGAGGTGGGCGTGGACGAGATCGTGCCCTGGGCGGCCGCACGCTGCGTGGTCCAGTGGCGCGGCGACCGGGGTGAGCGCGCCCGGCACCGGTGGGTCGCCACCGCGCGCGAGGCGGCCAAGCAGTCCCGCCGGCCCTGGCTGCCGGCGCTCGGACCGGCCGGGTCCACCCGGCAGGTGGTCGACCGGGTGGGCGCGGCCGCCGCCGGGCTCGTGCTCGACCCGGAGTCGGCCACCCGGATATCCACAGTGGATCTTCCGACGACCGGGGAGATCGTGCTCGTGGTCGGGCCGGAGGGCGGTATCGCGCCGGCGGAGCTGGCGGCGTTCGAGGCCGCCGGGGCACGGCCGGTGCGCCTGGGCGACACCGTCCTGCGCACCTCGACCGCCGGTGTCGCCGCGCTCGCCGTACTTGCCGCCCGGATCGGCCGCTGGTAACTCATCGGCCTGACAGAGTTCAACATCGCCGGATCCGCACGCGCAGCGAGCGAGCTGGCAACCTGAGTAGACACAACGAAGCCCTGAAGCTCCGGTACTCAGCGACCCGTTGTCCGCCGGAGCTTCTTGTCGGTCTACACCGGACACTCTGGTCAGGACGAACTGTGAGCCCTCATGGAGTCGCAGGCACCGGATTCCGGCTGACCGGAAGGGCTCTGCCCGGATCGTCACAAGGCGCGATGGTCACGCCGTGCGGTGCCGGGCGAGTGCCCGGGCCATCGCCTCGATCGACTGCCGCATGATCGGGCGCGGGGTGGCGAAGGTGTACCGCACGAAGCCGCGGCCCGCCGCGCCGCACAGCTCGCCGTCGGTCATCGCCACCCCGGCCCGGTCCAGGAAGAACTCGGCCGGCCGGTCGCCCAGACCCAGCTGGCGGCAGTCCAGCCAGGCCAGGTAGGTACCCTCCGGCTGGGCGTACCCCACCTCGGGCAGGTGTTCGGCGAGCAGGTCGCCGAGCAGGGCCCGGCTGCCGTCCAGGTAGCCGAGCAGCTCGTCCAGCCACTCGCCGCCGGCGGTGAACGCGGCGATGTTGGCGACCACCCCGAGGGTGGACGCGCCGTGCTCGGCCATGGCGCCGACCGCCGACCACGTCTCCAGGTCCGCCTCGTTGGAGAGGATCAGCTGGGCGCACTTCAGGCCCGGCAGGTTCCACGCCTTCGAGGCCGAGGTGGCGGTCACCGCGTGCCCGGCCGTGGCCGGCGAGATCGAGGCGTACGGGACGTGCCGGTGGCCGGGGAAGACCAGCGGCGCGTGGATCTCGTCGGCGAAGACCCGGCCGCCGTAGCGCTCGACGACCTCGGCGATCGCGATCATCTCGGCCCGGGTGAGGACCCGGCCGACCGGGTTGTGCGGGTTGCACAGGATCATCAGGTGGCCGCCGGCCCGGAAGGCGGCGTCCAGCGCGTCCAGGTCGTAGCTCCACCGCCCGTCCCGCCCGGCCACCAGCGGGACCTGGATGATCTCCCGGCCCAGCTCCCGCGGCACGACCAGGAAGGGCATGTACGCGGGGGTCGGCACGATGATCGGCGATCCCGGTCGCGAGAAGTGCTCGATGGCCGCGACGAGCCCGGCGATCACGTCGGCGAGCGGGCGCACGTTGGCCGGCGGGATGTCCCAGCCGTACCGGGTGTGGCACCAGTCGGCGCACGCCTGCGACATCCGTTCGGCCAGCGGCCGGGGAAGGTAGCCGAACGTGGCTTCGTCCACCGCGGCGTGCAGGGCGCGGACGATCGCTGGCGCGGTGCCGAAGTCCATCTCCGCGATGAACGCGCCCACCTTGCCGGGGAAGTGCGACCACTTGACCCCGCCCGCCTCACGAAGGGTTTCGATCGAGATATCGTCGAAACGGACCGTCATGCCGGCCGAGGCTAGTCAGCGGTGGCGGGTCGGCGCAGGTGCGAGGCGCGGTGGCGGTCAGCGCAGGTACGAGGCGCCGTTGAGGTCGAGCACGGCGCCACTGGCCCACTCGGCCTCGGCCGAGGCGAGCCAGAGCACCGCCGCGGCGACCTCCTCGGGCCGGCCCACCCGGCCGAACGGGCTCTGCGCCCGGATCTCGTCGCCGCGCGGCGGCTTGAGGTGTTCGTTGGTCATGTCCGTCTCCACAAAGCCGGGCGCCACCGTGGCGACCGCGATGCCGTGTGGTGCCAGCGCGATCGCCAGCGACTGGCCGAGCGCATTCAGGCCAGCCTTGCTCGCCCCGTAGGCGGGTGAATCCGGCTCGCCGCGGAACGCGCCCCGGGACGACACGTTGATGATTCGCCCGCCGCCGCGCCGGGTCATGTGCCGGACCGCGCACCAGGCCGCGTTCGCCGCCCCGACCAGGTTCGTGTCCAGCGTCAGCCGCCACTGCCGCTGCCACGTCTCGTACGACGTCTCCAGGACCGGGTGCGAGGTGAAGACGCCGGCGTTGTTGACCAGAATGTCGAGCCCGCCAAGGCCCTCCGCGGCCGTGTCGACCATCCGCTGGACGGCCGCCGGGTCGGTCAGGTCGGCCTGCACGGTCAGGTGGCCGTTGCCGGGCAGGGAATCGCGCAGCTGCTCGGCCAGCTCGGCGGAGTTGCGGTGGTGGATCGCCACCCGGTCGCCGTTGTTCGCGAACGCGGTCGCCACGGCCCGGCCGATCCCGCGCGAGGCGCCGGTCACCAGTACTGCTCTCATCTGGTCAGGTTCACCCGGATCGTGTGCAGGGACCGGAGGAGCTGGGCCTGCTCCTCGGGGCTCAGGCCGCGGAGGGCCTTTTCGCTCAGCCGCTTCATCTCCTCGGCGATCACGCCTTCCAGCTCGCGGCCGCGGTCGGTGAGGACCAGCCGGACCAGCCGGGCATCGGTCGGGTGGGGCGAGCGGCGCAGCAGACCGGCCGCCTCCATCCGGGTAGCGGCGCGGGTGACGGTCGGGGTGGCCAGCTCCAGCCGGCGGGCGATCTCGCCCGGAGTCAGCCCGTCGGTCTCCCACAGGCAGCGCAGGATGAACTGCTGCCCCGACCGCACGCCATGCCGGTTGTAGGCGGCTTCGGCGGCCACCGCCAGGGCGCGCTTCGCGCCCCAGAACGCAGCCTGGAACTCGTCCTGGCCCGGCTTCGCCTCGGCGTCGCCCACCCGCCCTCCTCTCGGCTGCTGCCGGCAATGTATCGGAGATTGGTTTGACACCGGTTCGTTAGCCGACTAACGTCCTTCCTTGCCTAGCTAACGATACTCTGGAGGCGGTCATGACGACGACGCTGATCACCGGGGTCACCGGTGCGGTCGGCAGCCGGTACGCCCGGCGGCTGCTGGCGGACCCGGACCGTGCGGTGCGGGTGCTGGTCCGGGCCGAGGAGCAGGTGCCGCCGTGGTGGGACCTGGGCGCCAAGGTCATCACGGGCGACCTGCGCGACCTGGACGCGGTCAAGCGGGCGGTCGCCGGCGTGGACGCGGTGGTCCACCTCGCCGCCGCGTTCCGCGGCGGTGTGTCGGACGAGGAGGCGATGGCGGTCAACCACGCCGCATCGGTCACCCTGGCCCGCGCCGCGCTCGCCGCCGGTGCGGCGCGGTTCGTCTTCGCCAGCACCACGCTGGTGTACGGGCCGGGGCGCGGCCGCCCGGCGCGCGAGGACGACGAGCCGATGCCCGGCCACGCGTACCCGGCCAGCAAGGTCGCGGCCGAGCGCGACCTGCTGCGGCTGCATCGCGACGAGGGCCTGCCGCTGCGCATCGTCCGGCTGGCCTTCGTCTACGGCGAGGGCGACCCGCATCTGGACTGGGTGCGCGGACCGGCCCGCTCGTGGCCGGCGCACCAGCGGCTGCAGGTGGTGCACCACGCGGACGTGGCGCAGGCGCTGACCCGGGCGCTGGACACCGACGGCGTGGACGGCCGGATCTACAACGTGGCGGACGACGCTCCGATCACCGCCTGGGACGTGCTGGCCCTCGGCGGCGAAGCGCCGGACGCCGCGGCAGCCGATCGCGCGCTGGACGATCCGTGGCAGGGCATCGCGGACACCACGCGGATCCGAGAAGAGCTCGGCTACCGGCCGACCTATCGAACTGTCTACGCCGCCCGGGACGCCGGGGCGATGTGAGCCGGCCCGCCCGGCACGCCTACCATGAAGCGCCGTGACCGAAAAATCCCCAGCCGCGTCCCGCTCGGAAGGCTGCCTGTTCTGCGGCATCGTGGCCGGCGACATCCCGGCGACCGTGGTGCGCGAGAGTGAGTCAACGCTCGCTTTCCGGGACATCAACCCGAAGGCGCCCCAGCACATCCTGGTGATCCCCAAGGCGCACTACGCCGACGTGGCCGCGCTCGCCGGCACCGATCCGGTGCTCGCCGGCGAGCTGCTGGCCGCGGTCGCCGAGGTCGCCGCCGGCGCCGGGCTCGCCGATGGGGGGTACCGGGTCATCTTCAACACCGGGCCGAACGCCGGCCAGGAGGTGGCCCACGTGCACGCGCACGTGCTGGGCGGCGCCCCGCTCGGGCCGATGGTCTGCCGGTGATGGACGCCCGCCCGAAGCTGGAGCGCCTGGTCCGGCGCCGGCAGGCGCAGTCGCGCATCCCGGCGCTCTCGGTGGCGCTGCACCGCGCCGACCGTCCGCTGTGGACATTCACGGTGGGGGTCTCGGGACGGGACACCCCGCTGGACGCCGGCACCCGATTCGCGGTCGGCTCGGTCACCAAGACATTCACCGCCGTCCTGGTGCTGCGCGCCCGCGACGACGGGCTGCTGGACCTGGACGATCCGATCGGCAAGCACCTCGACGTTCCGGCGCACGAGCAGCTGACGATCCGGCGGCTGCTGTCGCACACCGCCGGCCTGCAGCGCGAGCCGCACGGCGACGTCTGGGACACCCTGGACGCCCCCGACCTGTCCGGGCTGCTCGCCGGATTGGCGCGAGCCGAGCGGGTGCTGCCGCCGGCCCGCCGCTTCCACTACTCCAACCTGGGCTTCGCCCTGCTCGGCCACCTGGCCGCCAAGGCGTACCGGACCAGCTGGGCGGAGGCGCTGGCGGAGAAGATCCTCAACCCGCTCGGGCTGGCCGCCACCACGGTCGGGCCCAGCGACCCGGCCGCGGTCGGGTACCTGGTCGACGCGTACTCCGACCATGCCCGGCCGGAGCCGGTGATGGACCTGCGCGGGGTGGCCCCGGCCGCGGCGCTGTGGAGCACCGCGACGGACATGGCCCGGTGGGCGGCGTTTCTGGTGGACCCCGCCGCGGTGGACCCGGACGGCGCGGTGCTGGGCCCGGACACGATCGAGGAGATGTGCTGGCCGCTGACCATGACCGACGGGACGCTCTGGGCGGCCGGCGTCGGTCTCGGCCCGTGGCTCATCCCCCAGGGCGATCCGGCCGACCGGGTGTTCCACGTCGGGCACGGCGGCGCGATGCCCGGCTTCCTCGCCGCCGTGTACGGCCGCCGCGGCGGTGACGGCACACCGGGTGCGATGGGCTGTGCGGTGCTGGCCTCGTCGGGGACCGCCGACGGGGTGGACGCACTGGCGCACGAGCTGCTGAACACCGCGGTCGAGCAGGATCCGGCCGACATCGTGCCGTGGACGCCGGGCGAGCCACCGCCGGAGGAGTACCGCTCGGTGCTCGGGCACTGGTGGGGCGAGGGCTTCGAGTACGTGTTCAGCTGGCGGGAGGGAGCCCTACGGGCGAGTCGGGTCGGCGATCCGCCGGGACGGCCGCCTGCCGTGTTCGCCCCAATGCCGAACAATCCGGATGTTTTGCGCGGGATTTCCGGGCGGGAGGTCGGCGAGCTGCTGCGGCTGACCCGCGGCCCGGACGGCACCGTGGTCCGGATGCACTGGGCGACCTACCGGTTCACTCGCCGCCAGGAGACCTTCGACGGCGCGTCCCCCAGCACGTGAGCCGCGGCAGCCCGAGTTCGGGTGGTTTGCGAAGGCAGTGGGAGCCGCCACGGGATGGCCGGAGCCGATACCATGGATGGAAGCCATCCACGCCGAGACTTGAGAGCAGGTGCACAGGCCGCGCGGCCGACTCATGACGGATAGTCCAGCAGACAGCGGGCAGACCCGGGTCCAGACCAAGATCACGGTGGTCAACCCGCAGATCATGGTGAGCCTGCTCGGCGCAGGCGACGAGCTGCTGAAACTGATCGAGCGCTCGGTCACCAGCGACATCCTGGTCCGCGGCAACGAGATCACCATCACCGGCGCGCCGGCCGACAATGCCCTCGCCGAGCGCGTCTTCACCGAGCTGATCGAGCTGATCGAGAAGGGCGAGACACTGACCACAGACGCCGTCCGGCGCACCGTCGGCATGCTCTCCGAGGGCACCTCGGAGCGCCCGGCCGAGGTGCTCACGCTCAACATCCTGTCCCGCCGCGGACGCACCATCCGGCCCAAGACCCTGGGCCAGAAGCGCTACGTCGACGCGATCGACAACCACACCATCGTGTTCGGCATCGGCCCTGCCGGCACCGGCAAGACCTACCTGGCCATGGCGAAGGCGGTCCAGGCGCTGCAGGCCAAGCAGGTCAGCCGGATCATCCTCACCCGCCCGGCGGTCGAGGCGGGAGAGCGGCTGGGCTTCCTGCCCGGCACCCTGTACGAGAAGATCGACCCCTACCTGCGCCCGCTCTACGACGCGCTGCACGACATGATCGACCCGGACTCGATCCCGCGGCTGATGCAGAACGGGACGATCGAGGTGGCGCCGCTGGCGTTCATGCGCGGGCGCACGATCAACGACTCCTTCATCATTCTGGACGAGGCGCAGAACACCACGCCCGAGCAGATGAAGATGTTCCTCACCCGACTCGGCTTCGGCTCGAAGATCGTGGTGACCGGCGACATCACCCAGATCGACCTGCCCGGAGGGACGAAGAGCGGCCTGCGCGTGGTGCGGGAGATCCTGGACGGCGTGCAGGACGTCCACTTCGCCCAGCTGAGCAGCTCGGACGTGGTGCGCCACCGGCTGGTCAGCGACATCGTCGACGCGTACGCCCGCTGGGATGCCAGCCAGGAGCAGTCGGCCCAGCCGGTCCACGCGGTCCCCGGGCGGGCCGCGCACGGGCGCGCGGGCCGGCGCAGGTAGCGACGGGACAGCCGGCCATGTCCATCGAGATCGCCAACGAGTCGGGCGTCGAGGTCGACACCGACTCCGTGCTCGGCGTCGCCCGGTACGCCTTGGACCAGATGGGCGTCAACCCGCTCGCCGAGCTGTCCATCCTGCTCGTCGACGTGGACTACATGACCGAGCTGAACCACCGCTGGATGGGCGGGGACGGGCCGACCGACGTGCTCGCCTTCCCGATGGACGAGGGCAGCGTCGACCACGGCCCGGGCGAGGCCGGCGGCGAGCCGGCGCTGCTCGGCGACATCGTGCTCTGCCCCGAGGTGGCCGCCAAGCAGGCCGCCAGCGCCGGGCACGGGACCGAGGACGAGCTGCACCTGCTGACCGTGCACGGGGCGCTGCACCTGCTCGGCTACGACCACGCCGAGCCGGAGGACGAGCGGGAGATGTTCGGGCTGCAGGCCCGGCTGCTGTCCAGCTGGCAGGCGACCCGGCGTAGCTCGGGCGCATCGCCGGGGCGGGTGGGGGAGTCACCGGGCGAGCCGCGAAGGCGGGTGGGGGAGTCGTAGCATGCCCGGCTCGGACGGCTTACCCGACGTCACCCTGCTCCTGATCGCTGCCGGTCTGGTGGTGCTCGCCGGGTTGTTCGCCATGACCGACGCCGCCGTCGCCGCGGTCTCCGCCGCCCGGGCGGCCGAGCTGGCCAGGGAGGGGGCACGCGGCGCCCGCGCCCTGCAGGCGGTGGCCGCCGACGCGGTGCGCCACATCAACCTGCTCCTGCTGCTGCGCCTGGTCTGCGAGCTGACCGCCACCACCCTGGTCGCGCTGGTCGCGGTGGACACCTTCGGCGCAGGCTGGGCCGCGGCGCTGGTCACCGCCGGGACGATGACCGTGGTCAGCTACGTCGTGGTCGGGGTGGCGCCCCGCACCATCGGCCGGCAGCACGCGTACGCCGTGGGCCGTGCCGCGGCTCCGCTGGTGCGCGGGCTGGGCCGGGCGCTCAACCCGCTCGCCTCGCTCCTGATCCTGATCGGCAACGCGGCAACCCCCGGGCGGGGCTTCCGGGAGGGGCCATTCGCCACCCAGGTCGAGCTGCGCGAGCTCGTCGACCTGGCCGAGCAGCGGGGTGTGGTGGAGCACGGCGAGCGACAGATGATCCACTCGGTCTTCGCGCTGGGCGACACGATCGCCCGCGAGGTGATGGTCCCGCGCACCGAGATGGTCTGGATCGAGTCCGGCAAGACCGTCCGCCAGGCCCTGGCGCTGTTCCTGCGGTCCGGCTTCTCGCGCATCCCGGTCATCGGGGAGAACGTCGACGACGTGCTGGGCGTGCTGTACCTCAAGGACGTGATCCGCGACCGGGACGACAGCCGGCCGGTGGTGGAGGTGATGCGGCAGGCCACCTTCGTACCCGAGTCCAAGCCGGTCGACGACCTGCTGTCCGAGATGCAGGCCGCACGCACCCATCTGGTGATCGTGGTGGACGAGTACGGGGGCACCGCGGGCCTGGTCACCATCGAGGACATCCTGGAGGAGATCGTCGGGGAGATCCGCGACGAGTACGATGTGGAGCGTCCACCGGTCGAGCGGCTGCCGGACGGCGCGGTGCGGGTGACCGCCCGGCTGCCGATCGAGGACCTCGGCGAGCTGTTCGACGTCCAGCTGCCGAACGACGAGGTGGAGACGGTCGCCGGCCTGCTCGCCCAGGCGCTCGGACGGGTGCCGATCCCGGGGGCGGTGGCCACCGTCGGCGGCCTGCGCCTGGTCGCCGAGGGCACCACCGGGCGGCGCAACCGGATCGACACCGTGCTGGTGAGCCGGGCGGTGGCGGACCGGGGCGGGGCGGGTCCCGCGCAGGCGGACGTGGAGGAGAGGCAGCCGGCCGATGCATGATCGCAGCGTGACCACGCAGAACCTGGACGCGGAGGACAGCAAGCTGGTCATCCTGGCCCGGGGCGCGCGCGCCCGGGTCAGCGCGGTGGAGGGGGCCGCGGTTCGCGACTCCGACGGCCGGACCTACACCGGCGCCAGTGTCTCGCTGCCCTCGTTGTCGGTCACCGCGCTGCAGCTCGCGGTGGCGTCCGCGGTCGCCGCCGGCGCCACCCGGCTGGAGGCGGCCGCCGTGGTCACCGAGGCGTCCACTCTGGACGCTGTCGGCCGCGCCGCGGTACGCGACCTGGCCGCCGAGGCGCCGATCTACGTCGCCGCGCCGGACGGCACGGTGCTCGGGACGGTGCGGACCTAGCGTGCGTGCCGGCTTCGCGTGTTTCGTCGGGCGGCCCAACGCGGGCAAGTCCACCCTGACCAACGCCCTGGTCGGCCAGAAGATCGCGATCACCTCCAGCAAGCCGCAGACCACCCGGCACGTGATCCGTGGCGTGCTGCACCGGCCGGACGCGCAGCTGGTCCTGGTCGACACGCCCGGCCTGCACCGCCCGCGGACGCTGCTCGGGCAGCGCCTCAACGACCTGGTCCGGCAGGCCTGGAGCGAGGTGGACGTGATCGGGCTGTGTATCCCGGCCGACCAGCCGGTCGGGCGGGGCGACCGGTTCATCTCGGGCAAGCTCGGCACCGCCGGTGAGGCTGGGCCCCGCCCGGTCATCGCGGTGGTGACCAAGATCGACCTGGTGGATCGGGCGCGGCTGGCCCAGCAGCTGGTCGCCGTCAGCGAGCTGGGCGACTTCACCGAGGTGGTACCGGTCAGCGCGGTCACCGGTGAGCAGCTGGACGTCCTGGTCGACGTGTTGACCAAGTACCTGCCGGAGTCGCCACAGCTCTACCCGGACGACATGCTCACCGACGAGCCGGAGCAGGTCCTCGTCGCCGAGCTGGTCCGGGAGGCGGCGCTGGAGGGCGTCCGCGACGAACTGCCGCACTCGATCGCCGTGGTCGTCGAGGAGATGCAGCGCGAGAACGGGCTCACCCGGATATACGCCGACCTGTACGTGGAGCGGCCCAGCCAGAAGGCGATCGTGATCGGTGCCCGGGGCAGTCGGCTACGGGAGGTGGGGACCAAGGCGCGCGCGGAGATCGAGGAGCTGCTGGGCACCCGCGTCTACCTCGACCTGCACGTGCGGGTGGCCAAGGACTGGCAGCGCGACCCACGGCAGCTGCGCAAGCTGGGCTTCTGACCGTGGCGACGGGAAGGGGCGCAGCGGCGGGCAGGCGAGAAACCGTCCTCATCACCGGCGCCGCGGGCCGGGTCGGCACCCTGTTGCGTCCCCGGCTCATCCGCCCCGGCCGGGTGCTGCGCCTGCTCGACCTGGACCCGGTCTCCCCCGGGCCCGGGGTCGAGCCGGTCGTCGCCGACGTGACCGATCCGGCCGCCACCGTGGCGGCCTGCGCGGGCGTTGACGCCGTCGTCCACCTCGCCGGGATCCCGACCGAGGCGCCGTGGGACGAGCTGGTACGGGCCAACATCGACGGCACCCGTACCGTGCTGGAGGCGGCTCGACAGGCCGGCGTCCCCCGGGTCGTGCTCGCCTCCACGATCCATGCGGCCGGCTTCCACCACCGCGCCTCCGCCCCGGAGCGTGGCTTGCCGCCCGGCGTCCCACCGCGACCGGACACCTACTACGGGGTGACCAAGGCGGCGGTCGAGGCGCTCGGCAGCCTGTACGCGGACCGGTTCGGCATGGCGGTCTTCGCGCTGCGCCTCGGCGCGTGCTTCCCCGAGCCGCCGGCCGAAGAGACGCTGGAGTCCTGGCTGTCCCCTGAGGACTGTGCGCGCCTGGTCGAAGCCTGCCTCTCCAGCCGTGCGACCGGGTTCCGGATCCTGTGGGGCATCAGCCGCAACACCCGCCGGTGGTGGTCGCTGGCCGAGGCCGAGGAGATCGGGTACGCCCCGCGCGACGACTCGGAGCGGTTCGCCGGCCGCTTCGCAAAGCCCGCTCCCGGGCCCGACGAGCCGGGCCGGGTCGGCCGCAGCTTCTGCCACCTGCCGCTGGGCGAATGGGGACCCGGGCCGCGCCGTCCCGCGCGGACTGACTCCGGTCATTGATGTCTGGCGATTGACGCCGGCGGCCGCCTCTTTGTAAGGTCAGGGCGGTCCGGGCCACGCAGCGACTCATGGAGGATGCACACCTATGCGTGCCCGGACATTGACCTGCTTCGCCGCCACCGCGCTCCTCGTCGCGGCGAGCGCGGCCGCCGCGACGGTCACCCCGGCGACCGCGGCGGTCGCCGGCCCCGCCCTCACCGTCGACGCCACCGCCGGCCGGCACCCGATCAGCCCGTACATCTACGGCATGAACTTCGCCGACGAGGACCTCGCCGCGGAGCTGAGCCTGCCGGTGCGGCGCTGGGGCGGCAACGCCACCACCCGCTACAACTACCTGTACGACACGACCAACCGCGCGTCGGACTGGTTCTTCGAGAACATTCCGGGGGACAACGACCACCCGGAACTGCTGCCGGACGGGTCGGAGACCGACCGGTTCGTCGAGCAGGACCGGCGCACCGGCACGGACACCATCCTGACCGTGCCGCTGATCGGCTGGGCGCCCAAGTCGCGCGGCTTCGACTGTGGTTTCTCGGTGGCCAAGTACGGTCCACAGGAGACGACCGACCAGTGGCGACCGGACTGCGGCAACGGCAAGCGGCCGGACGGCACGCTGATCACCGGCAACGACCCGCACGACACCAGTGTGGAGATCGGCCCGGAGTACGTGCGTGACTGGATCGAGCACCTGAACCGGAAGTACGGCGGCGTCAAGTTCTACAACCTGGACAACGAGCCGGACATCTGGCACTCGACGCACCGCGACGTGCACCCGACCGGCGCCAGTTCGGTGGAGCTGCGCGACAAGACGTACGAGATCGCGGCCGCGGTGAAGGCGGCCGACCCGTCCGCGGCCACGCTCGGGCCGGTCGGCTGGGGCTGGACCTCGTGGGACTTCTCCGGCCTGGACCAGGAGGTGTGCGGGCGTACCGGGTGCTGGGCCGACCCGCCGGACAAGGCGGCCCGCGACGGGTTGCCGTTCACCACCTGGTACCTGCGCCAGATGAAGGCGTACGAGCAGCAGCACGGCACGCGGATCCTCGACTACTTCGACATGCACTTCTACCCGCAGGCCAGCGGAGTCGCATTCGGGAATGGCGACGACCCGGCGACCAACGCGTTGCGGCTGCGGTCGACCCGCGCGCTGTGGGATCCCACGTACACCGACGAAAGCTGGATCAACACCCAGGTGCGGCTCATCCCGCGGATGAAGGAGCTGGTGGCGGCGGAGTACCCGGGCACGAAGACCGCCATCACCGAGTACAACTGGGGCGCCCTGGACCACATCAACGGCGCCCTGGCGCAGGCGGACATCCTGGGCGTCTTCGGCCGGGAAGGGCTCGACCTGGCCACTCTGTGGGCACCGCCGAGCGCGAGCCAGCCGGGGGCGTACGCCTTCCGGATGTACCGCAACTACGACGGTGCCGGCAGCCGGTTCGGCGAGACCAGCGTCTCGGCCACCAGCGCCGACCAGGACAAGCTGTCCGTGTACGCGGCGGAGCGGGCGAGCGACGTGGCGCTGACCGTGATGGTCATCAACAAGAGCGGCCAGGACTTGAGCAGCTCGCTCACCCTGCGCGGCACGCTCGGCCCGAAATTCCAGGTGTACCAGTACAGCGCGGCGGACCTCAGCGCGATCGTCCGCCAGCCCGACGTGACGCCCACGCCCGCGCCGACGCCGGGGCCGTGCCCCTGCCCGACCGGCCTGAACTACACCTTCCCGGCCGACTCGATCACGCTGTTCGTGGCGCCGAAGGCGACTACGCCGCCACCGCTGCAGTGCCGTGTCACCGTCTCGCTCACCCAGTGGCCGGGTGGGTTGACCGCGAATCTCGCCCTGGAGAACACGGGAACCACGGAGATCAACGGCTGGACGCTGCGGTTCGGCGTCACCGGCGTCCGGTTGAGCTACGGTTGGGGCGCGAAGTGGCGGCAGGACGGCAACGTTCTGACCGCGACCAATGAGTCGTGGAACGCATCCATCCCGCCCGGAGGCCGGGTGGACCTCGGGTTCCTCGCGTCGACATCGGGCACGGTCAGCGTATCGCCGCCGTTCACCGTGAACGGGACGCCCTGTTCATGACCGGGCACGGCTCACCTGGAGGTAGGCGAGCACCGCCACCGCGGTGAAGGCAACAGCGCCGAGCAGGCTCGGCAGCAGATCGGTGGCGACGGCACCCGGCGGGGTGCCGTCGTTCATCGCTCTGGTCGCGGTCAGCGGGGGTGCCAGCCGGTTGAGCGGGACGGTGAGGACGAGGCACAGCAGGATCCCGCCGAACGTGTACCCGGTGCGCTGGACCATGGGCGGTGACCAGAGCAGTCCTAACGCGACACCGGTGAGTGCCGCGGTCGCGTGCGCGAGCAGGCCGACGCCGAGGTAGGGCAGGAGCGTCTGGTGCTCCGGCAGCTTGAGGAAGCCGAGCGCGGCCGGCAGGAGCAGCGCGGCAAGGATCAGCGGGCTGGCCAGCAGGCCGGCGGTGAGCACCTTGGCCAGGTGGGTACGCGCCGAGCTGCCGCTGTTGACAATGGTGATCTGTCGCTGGATCGGGTCTTCGGCACGGAGCAGGACGGCGGTGTACCAGGCCGCCAGCGGGTACATCGACAGCGCCGTGGCGCCGTAGCTGGACAGCACCGGTGTGGGGTGGACCGCGTACAGCGTGGCGAACGCGACGCCGAAAACGATGAGCGGCGGCAGGAAGCGGTGCGAGCGGATGAAGTCCCGCAGGATGTACTGCACGAGTGCGGTCATGGCTGCACCCGCCGTACGGAAAGTCCATCGTGGATCGCCTGGGCGAGCAGTTTGTCGACCTGATGCCGAGGGACGGTGTGGCGGAGCACCGCCCCATCCGGCCGGACCAGCTCGACCAGGACGGTCGGCTCGGCCCGGTCGAGCGGCACGACCTGGCCGCCGGCGATGGTGCAGACCCGGTCAGCCACCTGGCCGATCGTCACCGCGCGATGGTCGCTCACCACCACGCAACCACCCCGTTGGCGGGCCTCGAGCAGGAGGCCGGTCAGCTCCTGCTGCGCCGCCTCGTCGAGCCCGGACCACGGCTCGTCGAAGACCAGCAACTCCGGGTCGGCGAGCAGCGCCTGGGTGAGCACGACCTTCTGGCAGGTGCCCTTGGACAGCTCGGCCATCCGGGTGCTCAGGTGCCGGGTGAACCCCAGCCGCTCGGCCAGCTGCTCGACGCCGGCTTCGATTACCGGACCCGGCAGGCTGCGGATGCGTCCCATGTGCCGTAGGTACTCGGCCGGCGTGAAGCGCAACCGGGGCGGAAACCGGTCGGGGACGTACCCGGTGTTCCGCGGGCGACCCCGTACGCGGCCCCGCGATGGCGCGGAGGCGCCGGCCAGTATCCGCAGCAGGGTGCTCTTGCCGGCCCCGTTCGGCCCGGTGATGGCGGTCAGCTCACCCGCCTCCACCGTCAGGTTGACATCGCGGAGCACAGGACTGGCACGGCGCACCCCGTACCACTTGCTGACGCCTTCGAGCGCAACCGTGACCATCGGCGCCAATTGTGCTGGTCTCCTCCTTGTGCGGCAAAGCCGTCTCACTCGTCCTCGGCCAGTGGCCGCACGGTGAATCCGCCCGCACCGTCGAAGGAGACGGTGTAGCGGCGGTCGAAGCCGTCGGCTCTGGTGGGGCGCCGCAGCCGCTTGAGGGTGGCATAGAGCGCCACCTCCGGTACCCGGGCGCGCCCTTCCCGGATGGCGTTGCGTTCCTTGTTGTCGGTCAGGTTGGGCGGGAACCAGTACGCAACGGCGGCCGCGCCGTGCGCGTGGGCGGCCTCGATCAGCGGCTGCCACTCCGCGGGCGAGGGGTTGGTGTTGTCCACCGCCACGCTGTGTCCGGCGGCGAGGGCCTCGTTGACCAGGCGCATCTGGCGTCGCTGCCGGTGGCGGGCGTTCGGGAAGGCGTCCTTGCTCACCACCACGTGATCGGGCGCCAGCACCTGCCGGCAGAACGTCGACTTGCCCGACGCCTGCAGTCCGATCATGACCGCGACTTCCACGTTGCCGTCCCGGCCCGAGTCTGCCGTAGCGGGCCGGGGCGTCGAGGAGGATCGGCCGCACTGCCCGTATCCTGGCCAGGATGAGCAGGGCCGGCGAGTACGACGTGGCGTGCGTGGGGGAGTCGATGGCGCTCGCCGCGCCCGACCCGCCGGGACCGCTGCGCCAGGCCACCACGCTGCGGCTGGACGTGGCCGGGGCCGAGTCCAATGTCGCCACCTATCTGGCCATGCTCGGCGCGAAGGTGGCGTGGGTCAGCCGGGTTGGCGCGGATCCGCTCGGCGAGATGATGCTCGACCGGCTTACCGCCGCTGGCGTGGACACCGGGCTGGTCGAAGTGGATCCGACCGCGCCGACCGGGGTGTTCTTCAAGGATCCGCGGCCGGACGGCACCCGGGTCCACTACTACCGGCGCGGCTCGGCGGCGTCCGGCATGGGCCGGGAGGTCTGGACCAAGGTGCGTGCGCGCCTGGCGCACCTGTCCGGCGTGACCCCGGCGCTGTCCGACTCGTGCGCCGACCTCGTGGCAGACGGCCTGGCGAGGAAGCCGGCGACGATGAGCTTCGACGTGAACTTCCGGCCTGCGCTGTGGTCCGCCGAAGAGGCGGCGCCGCTGCTGGCCGATCTCGCCGGTCAGGCCGACCTGGTGTTCGTCGGCCTCGACGAGGCAGCGACGCTGTGGGGTACGCGTACCCCCGAAGAGGTCCGCGCGACGCTGCCGCGGCCCGCGACCCTCGTGGTGAAGGACGGCGCGGTCGGCGCGACCTCCTTCACCGCGGACGGGACCTGCTTCGTGCCGGCGCCGCCGGTGACCGTGGTCGAGCCGGTCGGCGCCGGTGACGCGTTCGCCGCCGGTTACCTGTACGGCGTGCTGCGCGGCCTGGCCGAACCGGCCAGGCTGCGGCTGGGGCATCTGGTGGCGGGCAGCGCGTTGCGCGCGGTGGGTGACATCGGCGTCCTGCCGCCCGCCGACGAGCTGCTGTTGAAGGCGGAGGTAGCGGGGTGACGGGCTTCGACGAGCTGTTCGGCGACCACCGGGTGATGACCATCCTGCGGGGGCTGTCCCCGGACGAGACGGTGGACCTGGCCAACCGGGCCTGGGACGCCGGCATCGAGCTGCTGGAGGTGCCGATCGGCACGCCGGAGATGGTGCCCGCCCTGGCGGCTGCGGTTAAGGCCGGCGCCGAGCGGGGCAAGCTCGTCGGCGCGGGCACCGTGGTCACGCCGGAGCAGGTGCGGGTCGCGGCCGAGGCCGGCGCCCGCTACACCGTGGCGCCCGGGCTGGACCCGACCGTGCTCGCCGCCAGCCTGGCGGCCGGCCTGCCGCACCTGCCCGGGGTGGCGACCGCGACCGAGGTGCACCAGGCCCGGCGCGCGGGATGCACCTGGGTGAAAGCCTTCCCGGCCGCGGCGCTCGGTCCAGCATGGTTCCGCGCGATCCGCGGGCCGTTCCCGGACATCCACTACGTGGCCACCGGCGGGATCACCGCCGAGACGGCCGGGCAGTTCCTGGCGGCCGGCGCGCAGGTGGTGGCGGTCGGCGGCGCACTGTCCGACCCGGCTCAGCTCACCCTGCTGTCCGCGCTCAGGTGAACCGCTCCGGATCACCCCGGAGCCGGTCCCGCGGCCAATTCGGGGGAGAATGGGAGAGTGCCCGGTTTCCGCCGCCAGCTCTACCGCGACGACGCGGTAGTGCTGCGGGTGCAGAAGCTCGGTGAGGCGGACCGGATCGTCACCCTACTGACCCGCCGGCACGGCCGGATCCGCGCGGTGGCCAAGGGAGTGCGCCGGACCACGTCCCGGATCGGCGCCCGGCTGGAGCCGTTCGGCCACGTCGACGTGCAGGTCGCCGAGGCGTCCAGCGGCAGCCTGCACACGATCGCCCAGGTGGAGGGCATCGAGCTGTACGGCGGGCGGCTGGTCGGCGACTACCCCCGCTATACGTCGGCGAGCGCGGTCGCGGAGACCGCCGAGCGGCTCACCCCGGTCGAGCATGAGCCGTCGCTGCGGCTGTTCCAGCTCACCCTCGGCGCGCTGCGGGCGCTGGCCGCGGCGGAGCACGCCGCCACTCTCGTGCTCGACGCGTACCTGCTGCGCGCGATGGGGGTCGCCGGCTGGGCGCCGGCGCTGGCCGAGTGCGCGGTCTGCGGCACTCGGGGGCAGCACCGGGCGTTCTCCGTGCCGGCCGGCGGCGTGGTCTGCCCGGACTGCCGGCCGGCCGGCGCCGCCCACCCGGCCCCGGCCACGCTGGAGCTGATGGCCGCGCTGGCCGCGGGTGACTGGCGGGTGGCCGATGCTTCCGGGCCGCCCGCCCGCCGCGAGTGCAGCGGGCTGGTCGCCGCCCACCTGCAGTGGCACCTGGAACGGGCACTGCGCTCCCTGCCGTTGGTCGACCGGAGTTGAACTCGTGACGAAACCACCCTCGCCCCACCCGTCCGGGGCGCGCCCCCCGGCGCTGCCCCCGGACAGCCTGCCCCGGCACGTGGCGATCGTGATGGATGGCAACGGACGCTGGGCCAAGCAGCGCGGCCTGCCTCGGACCAAGGGGCACGAGCAGGGGGAGTACTCGCTGTTCGACACCATCGAGGGTGCGATCGAGCTGGGCATCCCGTACCTGTCCGCGTACGCGTTCTCGACCGAGAACTGGAAGCGCTCGCCGGACGAGGTGCGGTTCCTGATGGGCTTCAACCGGGACGTGATCCGCCGCCGCCGGGACCAGTTGATCGAACTCGGGGTCCGGGTGGTCTGGTCGGGCCGGCCCGGCCGGCTGTGGAAGAGCGTCATCTCCGAGCTGCGCACCGCTGAGCAGATGTCCCGGCACAACTCGACGCTGACCCTGCAGTTCTGCGTGAACTACGGCGGCCAGGCGGAGATCGCCGACGCGGCCGCGGCGATCGCCCGGGACGTGGCGGCCGGCCGGCTGCGCCCGGAGAAGGTCAACGAGCGCCTGCTGTCCCGGTACCTCTACCATCCCGAGGTGCCCGACGTGGACCTGTTCCTGCGCCCGTCCGGCGAGCAGCGCACGTCCAACTTCCTGCTGTGGCAGTCGGCGTACGCGGAGATGGTCTTCCTGGACACGCTGTGGCCGGACTTCGACCGCCGGCACCTGTGGTACGCCTGCGAGCTGTACGCCAAGCGCGACCGGCGCTTCGGCGGCGCGTTGCCCAATCCGGTGGCCCCGCCCGGGACGGGGGACGCTCGCCAGCCCCGCGGGCCGGGCCGGACGCCCGAGTAGCCCAAGGGCGAGGCTTGACGATATTAACATCACTACATAACATCAGCTTGTGGCGCTCGGGGCGACGGTGCTCAGTAGGCTGGATGGCATGACCGCAGCGGATCCGGCACCGCTCGTGCCTCCGCAGCTGCCTCCGAGGCCGCTGACCCTGGACGACGTCGCCGCACTGGCCGCCATTGACGACGTCCACCGGTACGAGCTGGACGAAGGGACCCTGGTGGTCATGGCCCCGTCAGACAAGGGCCACACTGTCATCGTCAACCGAATCCAGCGGTGGCTGGCCAGCCACGGCTACACGGACGATGAGGTCCTGCCCGCGTCGGGTGTGAAAATCAGGGAGCGGACGTCTGGCCGGTGCCCCGATCTAATCGTGGCTGACCGCACCGTTCCTGATGAGGAAATATGGATCGACCCGGCCGCTGTCCGGTTGGCAGTGGAGGTTGTTTCCCGGGGTTCGGAGAAGGTCGACCGGGACGTCAAGCCACGCGAGTACGCGAGTGCCGGGATCCGCCAGTACTGGCGAGTGGAGCGCGGTGTCAAACCGACTGTCCACATGTACCGGCTCGGGTTGGACGAGCACGGTGACCGGGCATATGTGAGCCACGAAGCGGTTCTGCTCGACGAGCTGCTGGACGGTGAGCCGCCGAAGCTGTGAGATCGGCGCGGTGCCTGACCGGGTGACCCGCCCGTGGCAGGTTCGCGGGTCAGCTGAGCAGGGGACGGAACGCTCCGACCGCGATGCTCAGCATGAGGACTGTGCCGGACAGTGCCACGGCCCCGAGGACCAGCACGGTGTCGGCACGGCCGAAACGCTGCGGCCGGGCGGTGGTACGGCGTGGCCGGCTGGGCTCGCCGGTCTGGCTTGTGAGCCCGGCCGAGCCGAAGCCCCGGGCGTCCATGGCAACCGCCAGCCGCGTCCCACGCCGGATCGCGCCGACCAGCAAGGCGAACGCGGTCGAGGCGAACAGGCGCAGCCGGGCCACCGGGTTGCGCCCGGGGTCGACGCCGCGGGCCCGGCGGGCCATGGTGAGCATCTCCCACTCGTCGCCGAGCAGCGGCAGCAGCCGGAACGCCGCCAGCGCCCCGATGGCGAACCGCGGCGGCGCCTTGAGCTGCTGGACCAGCGCGTCGGCCAGATCGGTCGGGTCGGTGGTGGCGAACACGATGACACCGGGCAGGGCGACCGCGAACACCCGCAGCCCGAGCGCGAGCGCGCCGGTGAGGACGCCGGTGGTCACGGTGACCGGGCCCAGCGGGACCAGGACCTCGCCGGTCCGCTCCCCGGCGAACAGCACCAGGCCGACCACCACCCCGAGCGCGCTGACCAGCAGCGGCCAGGCGCGCCGGGCCAGCTCCCGGTGGCGCATGCCGAACAGCGGCAGCAGGGCCAGCTCCGCGGCGAGCGCGAGCGCGGGCGTCACCGGGTCGAGTGTGGACACCAGGGCGAGCGACAGCACCGCGGCCGCGGCCAGCTTCGCCACCGGGTTGCGGCGGGCCAGCGGGGCGGTGGCGTCGGCCACCGGCGGGGCGAACCTCACCGCGACCGTCCGAGCGTCACGCTGCGGTCGGCGAGCGCGGCGACGAAGTCAGGGTCGTGGGTCACCGTCACCACGGCGCGGCCTTCGTCGCGCAGCGCGGCGAGCAGGTCCACCATCTCGATCCAGGTGCGCCGGTCCTGGCCGAACGTCGGTTCGTCCAGGACGAGCAGCTGGGGAGCGTTGGCGAGCGCCGTCGCCACGCTCAGCCGCCGCTGCTCCCCGCCGGAGAGCGTGTACGGGTTGGCCGCGGCGAGCTTGTCCAGCCGCAACCGGCTCAGCAGCTCATCCACATCAGACGCACCGCCCAGGGTCAGCTCGCCGCGGACGCTGTTGGTGAGGAACTGGTGCTCGGGGTCCTGGAAGACCGAGCCGATCCGCCGGGCGAGCACCCGGGGGCGCCAGCGGTGCGGGGGAGTGCCGGCGTCGACACCGGCCAGCGCCGGCGAGGCCACCACCCGGCCGCGGGTCGGGGCGAGCAGCCCGCCGAGCAGGAGGGCCAGAGTGGACTTTCCGGACCCGTTGGGCCCGAGCACGGCGAGCACTTCTCCCGCGCGTACCTCTATATCCATATCGGACAGAGCGGGATGCGTGGCGGCCGGATGGCGGAAGGTCAGCCCTTCACCGGCCAGCAGCTGCGGGCCGGGCCGGCCGCCGCGGCGGCGGGGCAGCGGCTGGCCGGGCACCCAGACCCCGGCCCGGGCCAGCTGCTCCCCGTACTCGGCAAAGACCTTCTCCGGGGTCCCGTCGGCGCGCACGCCGCCCGCCGGCTCCAGCACCACCACCCGGTCGACCAGCGGCAGCGCCTCCGCCACCCGGTGCTCGACGAGCACCAGCGTGGTCCGGCGGTCGGCGAGCGCCGCCGCCACCGCGGCCCGGATCGCGGCGCCGCCGGCCGGGTCCAGGTTCGCGGTCGGCTCGTCCAGCAGCAGCACGCTGGGCCGCAGGGCCAGCACGCCGGCGAGGGCCAGCCGCTGCTGCTCGCCGCCGGAGAGCGCATCGGTCCGGTGGTCGCGCGGGTAGCGGAAGCCGACCGCCCGCAACGCCTCGTCCACCCGCGGCCAGATCTCGGCCGGGTCGACGCCGAGGTTCTCCAGGCCGAACGCGACGTCGTCGCCGCACCGGGACATGACGAGTTGGGTCTGCGGGTCCTGGAACAGCACCCCGGCCCGGCCGCCGACCACGACCGAACCCTCCCGCTCGCCGGAGTCCTCGGCGAGCAGTCCGGCCAGCGCGGCGAGCAGAGTGCTCTTGCCCGCCCCGGACGGGCCGAGCAGCAGCACCCGCTCGCCGGGCTCGATGCGCAGGTCCACCCCGCGGACCGCCCAGGCCCGCCGGCCGGCGTACCGCCAGCCGAACCCGCGCAGCTCGACCGCGCCCTCCGCCCTCCGCGCAGGCGCGGAGACCGGCTCAACTTCTCGTACCTTGGCCCGACCCGGTCGCCCGGACGGGCCGTCGTGCGAGGAGTTGAGCCGATCGTGCTGGGGTGGCAAGGCGCTAGACGGCGACCCGCTCGCGGCCGGAGGCGAAGCGGTCCAGCACGCCGGTCTGCGCCAGCGCGCGGGTCAGCGTCCAGCCGCCGCCGCCCGCGATCACCGCGGAGCTCGCGACGAGCAGGCCGGTGTAGGCCCACTTCCAGTCGCTGGCGTACGTGGGGTAGTAGTTCACGATGTCCAGCAGCGCCGCCGCGGCGCCGGCCAGCGCACCACCGGCCACCGCCACCGGCCACCGCCAGACGCGGTACCCGGTCAGCGCGAACGCGAACTCGCCGGCCACGCCCTGGAACAGCCCGTACAGCACCACGATCAGGCCCCACGGCGTGCCCAGCAGGGCCGATACGAGCGCGGCGACGAGTTCGGTGTAGACGCCGGCGCCCGGCTTGCGGATCACCAGCGGCCCGAGGACGGCCGGGACCAGCCAGACGCCGTAGATGATGCCGCGGGCGGGCAGCGGGATGGCGTCGGCCGGGCCGTTCCAGAGGGCGTCCCAGGCCCAGAAGACGACGCCGAAGGCGACGGCGAGCACCGAGGCGACGACGATGTCGACGGTGCGCCACTGGTGGGGGGTCGGTTGGCTCATAGACGGCTCCCAGATCTCCCTGCGCTGGCATTACCCAGATCAGGTTCGAGGGTCTGCGGCGTGTGCCGCACTCTCAGCGCTTGCGCGCTCCCCTGCGGGACATGAAGTTGTTTCGACAAACTTATCAGGTTCGCGACGGTATCCAGCACCCAGGGTTGACGGATACCCTGCTGCATCGGGGCATCTGCCTGCGGGCGGTGACGTCACAGTTCCCCGGCGGCCGGACGAGTGAGGTTGGCATGGCGCAGGAGTCCGAAGAGGAGCGCTGGCGGCGGAACTTCAACGAGCTGCTGCAGGAGCTACGGGTGGCGCAGACCGGCGTACAGATTTTGTTCGCGTTCCTGCTCACCCTGGTCTTCACCGCGCGCTTCGGCGAGCTGAGCGCGGTGCAGAAGAACGTCTACCTGGTGGCGCTGCTCTCCGCCGCAGGCGCCGTCTCGATGATCATCGCGCCGGTCGCGTACCACCGGATGCTGTTCCGGCAGCGGCGCAAGCCGGAGATCGTCCGGATCGCGCACCGGATGGCCTCCGCCGGCCTGGCGTTCCTGCTCGTCTCGATGGTCAGCTCGATCTACCTGGTGGTCGAGTTCATGGTGAACCGGGCGGTGGCGGCCGTCGTGACCGCTGTGGTCGGGGTGTGGTTCGCGCTGTGGTGGGGTGTGCTGCCCTGGCTGCGCCGCGACGAGCCCGACAGCGAGGGTGGAAGCGAGCCTACCGCTGGGTAACACTGGCGGGTAGATTGACAGACAGGCACGCCGCACTCCCTGGGGGTGACTGTGAGCACGACCCAGAGCAACCACGCCGGAGCGGTCTCGGAGCGCCAGGCCAGGCAGGTCGCCGAGGCCGCGCGGGAGCGGGAGTGGCGCAAGCCCAGCTTCGGCAAGGAGCTGTTCCTCGGCCGGCTCCGGCTGGACCTGGTCGAACCGTGGCCGCGGCCGGACCCGGCCGACGTGGCGAAGGGCGAGGCGTTCCTGGCCAAGGTCGCCGAGTACGCCCGCACCATCGACGGCGAACAGATCGAGCGGGACGCCCGCATCCCGGACGAGGTCTTCCACGGCCTGGCCGGGCTCGGCGCGTTCGGCATGAAGATCGACGAGAAGTACGGCGGGCTTGGGCTGAGCAACCTCTACTACTGCCGGGCGCTGATGCTGATCGGCTCGGCCAACCCGGCGATCAGCGCGCTGCTGTCGGCGCACCAGTCGATCGGCGTCCCGCAGCCGCTGAAGTTGTTCGGCACGCCCGAGCAGAAGCAGCGGTACCTGCCCCGGCTGGCCGCCGGTGAGGTCTCCGCGTTCCTGCTCACCGAGCCGGACGTGGGCTCCGACCCGGCCCGGCTGCGCACCACCGCGGTGCCGACCGAGGACGGCAAGGGCTACCGGCTCAACGGGCTGAAGCTGTGGGCCACCAATGGCACGGTGGCCACCCTGCTCGTGGTGATGGCGAAGGTGCCCAGGTCGGACGGCCACCGGGGCGGCATCACGGCGTTCGTGGTCGACGGCGATGCGCCCGGCGTCACGGTCGAACGCCGCAACTCCTTCCTCGGCCTGCGCGGCCTGGAGAACAGCCTGACCCGGTTCGAGGACGTGTACGTGCCGGCCGAGGACGTGATCGGCAGCGAGGGGCAGGGCCTGAAGATCGCCCTGACCACGCTGAACACCGGCCGGCTGTCGTTGCCGGCGATGTGCGTCGGCGCGGGCAAGTGGGCCCTGAACGTGGCCCGGCAGTGGGCCAGCGAGCGGGTGCAGTGGGGCCGCCCGGTCGGTGAGCACGAGGCGGTGGCGAAGAAGATCGCCTACATCGCCGCCTCCACCTACGGCATGGAGTCCATGTTGGACCTGTGCTGCCTGCTCGCCGACGACGACCGCAACGACATCCGCATCGAGGCCGCGCTGGTCAAGCTGTACGCCAGCGAGATGGCGTACAAGCTGATGGACGAGCTGGTGCAGCTGCGCGGCGGGCGGGGGTACGAGTCGGCGCAGTCGCTGGCCGCCCGCGGCGAGCGGCCGGTGCCGGCCGAGCAGATCCTGCGCGACCTGCGGATCAACCGGATCTTCGAGGGCTCGACCGAGATCATGCACCTGTTCATCGCCCGGGAGGCGGTGGACGCCCACCTCTCCGTGGCCGGCGACATCATCGACCCGGAGGCCGGGCTCGGCCGCAAGGCCCGTGCCGGAGCGCGGGCCGGCGCCTTCTACGCCCGCTGGCTGCCGACACTCACCGTCGGCCGCGGCCAGCTGCCCGGGGCGTACGCGGAGTACGGACCGCTCGCCGCTCACGTGCGCTACATCGAGCGCGCCAGCCGGAGGCTGGCCCGGTCCACCTTCTACGCCATGGGCCGGTGGCAGGGCGAGCTGGAGCACAAGCAGGGGTTCCTGGGCCGGGTGGTGGACATCGGGGCCGAGCTGTTCGCGATGGCGGCGGTCTGCGTGCGGGCCCGGTCTGAACGCGACACCCGGCCGGAAGCGGTCGAGCTGGCCGACCTGTTCTGCCGGCAGGCCCGGCTGCGGGCCGAGGCGTTGTTCGGCGGCTTGTGGGAGAACACCGACTCGGTCGACGTGGTGGCCGCGCGGCGGGTGCTGGCCGGGCGGTACCGGTTCCTGGAGGAGGGCGTGCTGCCCGTGCCGGAGGAGGGTGCCTGGGTGACCGACTGGGGCGCCCGGTTCGCGCAGGCGGGCTCCGACGCCCGGCGGCGCATCCCGCGCCCCGGCCCGGCGGACCCGGCGAGGGGGTGAGGCTCAGAACGCCTCGGGGATCACCACCTTGACCGGCTCGCTCCAGGCCGAGGCCGGCCGGTCGGGTGGGATGAAGCTGACCGCCACCTCGTAGGTGCCGCCGAAGATGCAGCACCCGTAGACGTCCCAGATGGTGCGATGGGCCGGGCCGGCCGAGCTCACCCAGACCGGCGCCGGCACCACGATCCCGTACGGCCCGGGCGCGAGCTGCCGGTACCGCAGGCCGTAGAAGCCGCCGTCGCAGAGGCGGTCGTCCGGCGACCACACCCAGGAGAGGATCGGGAAACCGCGATCCTCGTACCCGACGACGGCCAGGTCGGACGGCGGCCGCACCGGCGGTACGTCGGACGGGCCAGCGTGGGCCTGCCACCGCCCGAGTACCGAGCCGGCTCCGGCGGGTGGGATGCGGATGACCACGGGCACCGCGTCGGCGAGGCGGAGGCCCTCGAGTACGCGTTCCCACGGCGGATATGACGTGCGCATGCGTGCTCCCAGGTGCCCCGGACGACCAGGCCCGGACCCCTGGCGCCCGTGGGCACGGACGGGTATGCCCTCTGTTACGCAGCAACGCCGCCGGCGGTTCACTCGGCATCCGGACTCGGGCGCGGGTGCGGGCCGCAGCCGCGCAGGTCGAGTGGTGGCCGGTGCGTCTACGATGGACGGAGCCGGGCGCAGTCGGGGCAGGTGCCGAAGATCTCCACGGTGTGGCTGACGTCGGCGTAGCCGTGCCGGGCGGCCACCTTCTCCGCCCAGCTCTCCACGGCCGGGCCGGCCACCTCGACGGCCTTCCCGCAGTTGCGGCAGACCAGGTGGTGGTGATGCCCTTCGCTGCACCGGCGGTAGAGGTGCTCCCCGCCCGGCGGGCGCATCACGTCGACCTCGCCCGCATCGGCGAGGCCCTGCAGCGTCCGGTACACCGTGGTCAGGCCGACCCGTTCGCCGCGCTGGCGCAGCATGGCGTGCAGCTCCTGCGCGCTGTGGAAGCCCTCCACCTGCAGCAGCAGGGAGCTGACCGCGCTGCGCTGCCGGGTGTTGCGGTTGGTCGCGGTCATGCCGCACCTGCGCGGTCTGGCGCGGGCCGGGCGCCCACCAGCCGGCCCTCGACGGCGTGGCTGACCGCGTCCGCGACAATGTGCGCGACGTGCTCGTCCACCAGCGAGTACGCGATCTCCCGGCCGCGCCGGCTGCCGCGTACCACGCCGGCCCCGCGCAACACCCGCAGGTGCTGCGACACCAGCGGCTGCGGCGTGCCCAACCGCTCCACCAGCTCGTGCACGCATCGCTCGCCGCCGGCCAGCTCGGTGACGATCGCGACCCGGATCGGGGCGGCGAGGGCGCGCAGCAGCTCGCCGGCCGCCTCGAAGTCCCGCACCCGCCTGCGCGGCCCAGCCGATGAGCCCTCGTATCCGCTCGCGGTCATGGGAAAACGGTAGCCAATCCGGTCAGTGTTCGTCGCGTGCACTGACCGGTACGGGCGGCGCGGACGTGGGCGGAGCGGGGACCCGCGCCCGGGCGCGGCGGGCGGCGCGGAGCGCGCCGGAACTTGCCGCGGCGACGAGGAACCCGGCGATGGCGACCAGGACGATGGTGGCTCCGGGGGCGGTGTCGCGGGTGCCCGAGATCCAGATGCCCAGGCCGGCGGCGAGCACGCCGGAGAGCATCGCCACCCGCATCGTCCCGGCGAAGCCGCGGGACACCTGCTGGGCGGTGGCCACCGGCACCACCATCAGCGCGCTGACCAGCAGCAGGCCCACCGCGCGCATGGCCACCGTGACGGTGACCGCGACGCCGACCGCGAGCAGCAGGTTCAATGTGCGGACCGGCAGGCCACTGACCCGGGCGTACTCCTCGTCCTGGCTGATCGCGAACAGCCACGGCCGCAGCACCAGCCCGAACAGCAGGACTGCGCCGCCCAGGATCGCCATCACCACCACGTCGCCACGGCTGGCCGACAGCGGGGAACCGAACAGGTACGCGGTCAGGTTGGTGCTGGACCGGTCGGCGGCGAGCGAGACCAGGAAGACGCCGCCGGAGATGCCGCCGTAGAAGAGGATCGCCAGCGCCACGTCGCCGGAGGCACGGCCACGCTGACGGATCAGCTCGACCGCGACCGCGCCGGCGGTGGCGACCAGCACCGCGGTGAGTACCGGGGAGTGGCTGGTGAGCAGGCCGACGCCGACGCCGGTCAGCGCGATGTGCCCGATCCCGTCGCCGATCAGTGACAACCGTCGCTGGACCAGGTAGACGCCGAGAGCGGGCGCGGTGGCGCCCGTGATCAGCGCGGCGATCAGCGCGCGGATCATGAAGTCGTACTGGAAGATGCTCACTGCGCGTTCCACAAGCCAGGCAGGTCGTACGGCGGGTGCGGGTGGACGTGGTCGTGCTCCGGGTCGGCGTGGTGGCCGGCCGGGCGCGGGACCGGCCCGTCGTGGACGATCTCGCCCTGGTGCACCACCACCGCCCGGCCGACCAGCGGCTGCAGCGGGCCGAGCTCGTGCGCCACCAGGAGTACCGTGCCACCGCCGGCGACGAACCCGCGCAGCGCCGCGGCGAACGCCGCCTGGCTGGCGGCGTCCACCCCGGCGGTCGGCTCGTCGAGCACCAGCAGCTCGGGTTCGCCGGCGAGGGCCCGAGCGATCAGGGTGCGCTGCTGCTGGCCGCCGGAGAGGGTGCCGACCGGCTCGCCGGCACGCTCGGCCAGGCCGACCGCGGCCAGCGCCGCGTCGACCGCCTCCCGGTCGGCGGCCCGGGCGGGGCGCAGCAGGCCGCGCCTGGCCAGCCGGCCGGCGGCGACCACCTCGCGGACGGTGGCCGGCACGCCGCTGCCGGCACCGACCCGCTGCGGCACGTACCCGATGCGCTTCCACTGCCGGAACCGCCGTACCGGCGTGCCGAACAGCTCCGCACTGCCGTGCCGCAGCGGGACGAGGCCGAGCGCGGCCCGGACCAGGGTGGACTTGCCGGAGCCGTTGGCGCCGAGGACGGCCACCACCTCACCCGCCGAGACGGATACGGACACACCATGCAGCACCGGTCGCCCGCCGTACGCGACCACGCCGTGGCGCACCATCAGGACGGTCACGAGCAGCCCAGTGCGGTGCGGAGGGTGGTCAGGTTGCGGCGCATCACCGAAAGGTAGTCGTCACCGCCACCCGGCTCGATCCGCTCGATCGGGTCGAGGACGGCGGTCTTCGCGCCGATCTCCCTGGCCACCGCCTCGGAGATCCTCGGGCTGGCCGACGACTCGAAGAAGATGGTCGTGGCCCGGTGCCGCCTCGCCTGCTCGGCCGCCTCGGCCAGCCGCCGCGGCGACGGCTCCGCGTCCGGCGCGAGCCCGGTGATCGCCACCTGCCGCAGCTGGTACCGGTCGGCCAGGTAGCCGAACGCGGCGTGGCTGGTCACGATCTCCCGCCGCTGGCAGGTCGCCAGCCCATCGGCGTACTCGTGGTCGAGCTGCTGCAGCCGGACGTCCAGCTGCAGTGCCCGGATGCGGAAGTCGGCGGCGCGGCGAAGGTCCAGCTCGCCGAGCCGCTCGGCGAGCCGGGCGCCGATCGCGCCCAGGCGGGTCGGGTCGAGCCACACGTGCGGGTCGCGGTTCTGCCCGTCGCTGCCGTGGTGCCCGTCCGGGTCGTCGGCAACCTCTGCGTGGTTGGGCCCGAAGTCCGCCTGTGGTGAGACGGAGGCCACGTCGAGGGCCCGATCGCCCGCCTCCTGCCGCACCGCGTCATCCAAGGCCGGCTGGAAGCCCTTGAGGTAGACGACCAGGTCGGCGTCGGCGACCTGGGCCATTTGCCTGGGGCTGAGCTCGAGGTCGTGCGGCTCGACACCCGGCCTGGCCAGGTTGGTCACGCGTACCGCGTCGCCGCCCACCTGCTCACTGACGAACTGCAGCGGGTAGAAGCCGGCCACCACGCGGATCCGGCCGTCACCGCCAGCACCGCTGGAGTCAGGGCCGCAGGCCGCCAGGCCGCCGAGGGCGAGGGCCGCGACGGTGGCGACCGCCGCAGCGGAGGCGGCGAGCGGCGTGCGCCCGGCGCGCCGCAGGGGGGTGGGCACCATGCGTCCACTCTCCGCGCTGATGACAATGATTGTCAAAAGCGCATAGGTGCATGCTGAGCCCCGGACTAGATGATCTTCAAGAACGCCACGACCAGGAGCAGCAGGAGTACGGCCAGGCGCAGCGGCCGGGTGGCCGGGCGCCGCGCCCAGGTGGCGACCACGAGGGCGGCCACGACCAGCGCCAGGAGAAGCAGCAGCAAGGCCCCCACCACGCCGGGCACGAACAGCCCGAGCAGGACCAGCACCAGCACACCGAGGAACACGGTGGTCGGGTTGAGCCGGGCCAGCCGGGTAAGCAGCGTGGACACGCGGCTACCATATGCCCCGGCCCAGCAGGGGAGGCGACGTGCTCGTCATCAACCGTTTCGTGGTCGGCCCGGACGACGACCTCTTCCTGTCCCGGGCGCACGCCGCCCTGGCCGCGCTGGCCGCCCAGCCCGGCTACCTGCGTGGGCAGCTGAGCCGCTCGGTGGACGAGCCGGCGAACTGGTGCCTGGTCACCGAGTGGGAGTCGGTCGGCGCGTACCGGCGGGCGCTCGGCGCGTACCAGGTCAAGGTTGAGGTCACCCCGCTGCTCGCCGAGTCGCTGGACGAGCCGTCGGCGTACGAGGTGCTGGCCAGCGCGCACCCGGCGGGCCCGGTGGTGGTGACGGACAGCGACGTCGGGGACGGTGGGCGGGGGCCGTGGTCCGCCCCGGCTGCCCACCCGTCCCGCTGATCGAAGGGCACTACCATCGCGCACATGACGGACGCGCCGGCACCACCTGTTGTCGAGGCTCCCGCCCCGCCCGCCGGCCCCGGCGTCCAGCCGCCGTTCGCCGCGCCGCCCTCCGAAGGGCGTACCGCCCGGGTCTGGCTCGGCCTCGGCCTGGGCGCGGCGGCGGTGGTGCTCTGCTGCGCCGGCGGCCTGGCCGCGGTGGTCGGCCTGTTCGTCACGGGGAGCGCCGCGATCAACGAGCAGGCGCACGCGGCGGTTGAGGACTACCTGCAGGCGGTCGGCGCCGGCCGGTACGGCCAGGCGTACCGGCAGCTCTGTGACGAGCTGCGGGAACAGCAGTCGCTGAGCGAGTTCACCGCGGACGTCACCGAGCACCCCAGGGTCCGGGAGTACGAGCTGCTCAAGTCGAAGATCCGCGGCGACGAGGTGGCGGTCCCAGCGAATGTGACCTACACCGACCGGACCAGCGAGTCGGTCACCTACCGGGTCATCCAGGAGGGCGGCGAACTGAGGTTCTGCGGCCCCACCCGGTAATCTTGTGCGGCCGGCCGCACGGTGACCGTACGCTGGCCGCAACCCTGGCATAACACCGACCCCGTACCGTCCGCCGGCAGCCAGCCGGCGGCCGCCACCATTGAGGAGCTTCCGTGCCCGCCGATCGCATCGACACCATCGTCAGCCTCGCCAAGCGCCGGGGCTTCGTGTACCCGTCCAGCGAGATCTACGGCGGGACCAGGTCGGCCTGGGACTACGGCCCGCTCGGCGTGGAGCTGAAGGAGAACATCCGCCGCCAGTGGTGGCGGGCCATGGTCCAGCAGCGCGACGACATCGTCGGCCTGGACTCCGCCGTGATCCTGGCCAAGGAGGTGTGGGCCGCCTCCGGCCACCTCGAGGCGTTCGTGGACCCGCTGACCGAATGCCTCTCCTGCCACAAGCGGTTCCGGGCCGACCAGCTGGAGGAGGCCTTCGAGCAGCGGCACGGCCGGCCGCCGGCCGACCTCTCCGAGATCAACTGCCCCAACTGCGGCAACAAGGGCACGTTCACCCCGCCGCGGATGTTCAACGGGCTGATGAAGACCTACCTCGGCCCGGTGGAGAGCGAGGAGGGCCTGCACTACCTGCGCCCCGAGACGGCCCAGGGCATCTTCGTCAACTTCCTCAACGTGATGAACTCCGCCCGCAAGCGGCCGCCGTTCGGCATCGCCCAGGTGGGCAAGTCCTTCCGCAACGAGATCACCCCGGGCAACTTCATCTTCCGCACCCGCGAGTTCGAGCAGATGGAGATGGAGTACTTCGTCGAGCCGGGCAAGGACGAGGAGGCGCACGAGTACTGGATCCGGGAGCGCTTCAACTGGTACGTGGACCTTGGCATCTCCCGTGACAACCTGCGCTTCTACGAGCACCCGCAGGAGAAGCTCTCGCACTACTCCAAGCGGACGGTGGACATCGAGTACCGCTTCCAGTTCGGCGGCACCGAGTTCTCCGAGCTGGAGGGAATCGCCAACCGCACCGACTTCGACCTGTCCACGCACGCCAAGCACTCCGGCATCGACCTGTCCTACTTCGACCAGGAGAAGGGCGAGCGCTGGGTGCCGTACGTGATCGAGCCGGCGGCCGGCCTGACCCGCGCGGTGCTCGCCTTCCTGCTCGACGCGTACGACGAGGACGAGGCGCCGAACACCAAGGGCGGCGTGGATCGGCGGACCGTGCTGCGCTTCGACCCGCGGCTGGCCCCGGTCAAGGTCGCGGTGCTTCCGCTGTCCCGCAACGCGGACCTGTCGCCCAAGGCCCGGGACCTGGCCAAGGCGCTGCGCGACCGGTGGACGGTGGAGTTCGACGACTCGCAGGCGATCGGCCGCCGCTACCGGCGCCAGGATGAGATCGGAACGCCGTACTGCGTCACGGTCGACTTCGACACGCTGAACGACAACGCGGTGACGGTCCGGGACCGGGACAGCATGGCCCAGGAGCGGATCTCCATCGACGCGGTGGAGCGGTACCTGCTGGACCGGCTGCCGCCCTGCTGACGCCCGCCGGCCGGCGGCTCACTCGCCGGTGACGCCGTCGGCCAGCTCCCGGACGATGTCCAGGTGACCGGCGTGCCGGGCGTACTCCTCCAGGACGTGGACGAGGATCCAGGCCAGGGACGGCGGGGGTTCGCCTTGCGCGAAGCGCCCGCCGACCGCGGCGGGGTCGCTCAGCTCGGCGTTCGCCACGATCTCACGGGTACGCCGGCCGCCGTCGTGCAAGGCGGCGACCAGATCGGCGAGCGTCTCATCCGGGCCGACCCGCCAGCGACCATCCTGCTGATCCCCCCACGGCTCGGGCACCGGCTCGGCGCGGAATCCCCACCGCAGCCAGCGCCGCTCCATGTAGACCAGGTGTTTGAGCAGCTCCAGGGGTGTCCAGCCGGAGGGTAGGCGGCTGGTGCGCAGCTCCTGCTCGGACAGGCCGGCGAGCTTGTTGGCGATCACCGACCGGAAGTAGTCGAGGTAGGCCAGCAGCAGCTCCTTGGGGTCGGCGAGCCGCTTGTCCGGCTTGTGCGCCGCAGCCGTCACCAGGCGAAACCTCCCGGACGGTGGTTGCGGTCCGCGATGAGTCCGGCGAGCGTGGCGAGCGCGATCTCGGCGGGGGTCTTGGAGCCGATGTTCAGCCCGATGGGGCGGTGCACCCGCTTGATGTCCGCCTCGTCGACGCCGAGCCCGCGCAGCGCCTCCACGTGCGGCGGCGCGTGGCGGACGCTGCCCATCACGCCGACCCAGCGGACCTCCGGCAGCGCGAGCACGTCGCGCAGGACCGTGCCCAGCTCCGGGCGGTCGTGGTCGGTCACCACCACGTCCGTTCCCATATCCACAAAGGAGGGATCGACGGTGCTCGCCAGGCGGCCGGCGGACGCCTGCAGCCGGCCGTCGAGCCGGGCCGGGTCGGGCTCCAGCAGGACCGTGCGGAAGCCCAGGTCGACGGCGAAGCGGAGCAGGTACGCGGCGACCGGGGAGTCGAAAACGGCGACCAGGCTGCGTGGCCCGGTATCGGCGGGCGCCGCGCCGTGCGCTACCGCGCATGCGGGGTCAATCAAGGATTCGTCTGCCACCCTGTCGACTCTGCCAGATGCCGGGCCGGATGGGCACCGTGGAATCCTTGGTGGCATGAGAGTGCGCCCGCTCCCGCTCGGCGACCACCAGGTGTGGCCGCCGGTGGTGCTCGCGCCGATGGCGGGGATCACCAACATCGCGTTCCGCCGGCTCTGCCGGGAGTACGGGGGTGGCCTGTACGTCTGCGAGATGGTGACCACCCGGGCGCTGGTCGAGCGCAACCCGAAGACCCTGCGCATGGTCACCTTCGACGTGGACGAGTTCCCGCGCAGCGTCCAGCTCTACGGCGTGGACCCCGAGGTGACCGCGGCGGCGGTGCGGATGGTCGCCGAGGAGGGGCTGGCCGACCACATCGACCTCAACTTCGGGTGCCCGGTGCCAAAGGTCACCCGCAAGGGCGGCGGGGCCGCACTGCCCTGGCGGCGCCGGCTGTTCGCCCGGATCGTGCGGGCCGCGGTGCAGGCCGCCGGCGGCCTGCCGGTCACCGTCAAGATGCGCATGGGCATCGACGACGACCATCTGACGTACGTCGAGGCCGGGCTGATCGCGCAGGACGCGGGCGCGGCGTGGGTCGCCCTGCACGCGCGTACGGCCGCACAGCGCTACTCCGGCACGGCGGACTGGGACGCGATCGCGACACTGAAGGACGCGCTGGAGATCCCGGTGCTCGGCAACGGGGACATCTGGGAGGCGACCGACGCGCTGCGGATGCTGGTGCACACCGGCGCGGACGGCGTGGTCGTCGGGCGCGGCTGCCTGGGCCGACCGTGGCTGTTCGCCGACCTGGCCGCCGCCTTCCAGCAGGCGGCCGACGGCTTCGCCGCGGCGGCCGTGGACCCGCGGTGGCGCCCGGCGCAACGGCTGCCGCGCCTGGGCGAGGTGGCCGCGACGATGCGGCGCCACGCGGAGCTGCTCACCGAGTGGCTGGGCGCGGAGCGCGACGGGTGCACCGACTTCCGCAAGCACGTCGCCTGGTACCTGAAGGGTTTCCCGGTCGGCACCCAGCTGCGCCGGGCGCTCGCCATGGTGAGCAGCCTGGCCGAGCTGGACGACCTGCTCGGCAAGCTGGACCACGACGCACCGTTCCCGGTGGAGGTGCTCGGGCGGCCGCGCGGCCGCACCAACTCCCCGGGCCGGGTGGCCCTGCCCGACGGCTGGCTCGACAACCGCGACGACGACACCGTCCCCACCGGGGCGGAGCTGGACGACTCCGGCGGCTGAGCCGGCTGGGCCACCGTCGGGTCGAGGTGGCCCAGCGGCCTGCCGGCGCCGTGGGCCCGCTAGTTCTTCACCTCGTCGCGCTGGATGAGCGCGACCAGCCGTTCGAGCTGGGCATCGATCCGGTTGAAGCGGCTCTCGGTGGCCCGCTCCAGCCGGTTCAGCTGCTCTTTGGTCGCGGCCATGTCGGTCTTGAGCCCGGCGACGTCGGTCTTGAGCCCGGCGACGTCGGTCTTGAGCCCGGCGACGTCGGTCTTGAGCCCGGCGACGTCGGTCTTCAGGGTGCCGGCAAAGTCGATTAGGTGAGGCCGAACAGGTTCAGCGGTCGGTTGCTGTCGCGGGCGTGGTGGCGGTTGGCGGCGGCGATGTTGGTGAAGCCGGCCAGGCGTAGCAGGCCGATGGCGG
>Ga0310834_100244_pt1 | contig 80961 bp, 67 predicted proteins | sample SM_ome_2_FD_201314 | JGI IMG/M metagenome (GOLD analysis project Ga0310834, IMG submission 201314) | Sorghum-adapted microbial communities enriched on stacked mutant (SM) sorghum from Joint BioEnergy Institute, Emeryville, California... ...
CCGGCGGCGCCGCACGGCCTAGCGGAGGACGAACGGCGGCTCGGCGAGGCGGACCCGCAGCGGCTGCTCGGGGCTGAGCCAGGCGGCGTCCGGCGGCGCGTCCGGCTCGGGCCGCCAGCGCCGGCAGATCCGGTCCACCGCGATCGGGTAGCAGGTCAGGGTGCCGTCGGCGGCGATGTGCAGTCGGAGGAAGCCCTTCGCGTCCTCGATGCCCTGCGCCGCGTACAGCTCGTTGAGGTTGACCCCGAACTCCCCGGCGACCAGCAGGTAGAGCGCGACCAGTTGGCTCGCGGCCAGGCCGGCGACCGGTCCGTACACCACGGCGGCGGTGACCGCCGGCAGCGGCCACTGCGCCTCCCAGAACGGAAGCTGCAACCAGGCCCAGGCTCCGGCGGCGGCCAGCCCGAGGTGGGCGAGGCCGTGACCGATGCCGAGCAGCCAGTGCCGGACGTGGCGTTTGCCGCCGGCGCTGGGCGGCTTGGCGAAGAAGGCCGCCCCGAGCATCGTCACGGTCAGCATCGCCACCAGCGGAATGCTGAACAGCCGCTGTGCGGTCGGCTCGATGCGTGGCAGCGCCACTCCGGCCATGGTGAGCATCAACATCGTGTGCAGGATGCCGAGCAGGGCGGCGAAGCCGGGATTGCGCAGCGGCAGCCGGCCGAAGATTCCCCAGGCGTACCGCCGGGACCGGGCCGGTTCCGGGTAGCGGGCGACCAGGTCGTACGGCTGGCTGTGGCTGGCCCGGCGCATCAGCGTGTCCCGAGGTGGCACCTCGATGCGCTCCGGCAGCTTGTGGGTGGGGTAGAGGTAGGCGCCCCCGCCACCGCAGGTGACCAGCTCGCGGCCGGGGCCGGAGTAGCGGGCGTAGTGGTGCAGGTCGCCGGAGAGCAGCAGCCTCACCCGGGCGCCGGTCGGCGCGACCACGGTGCGGATGAAGTAGTCGATGCTGTCGTAGGCGCCGGGACGGTCGACGGCCTTCACCCAGGACGGCTCCGGCACCGCGATGATCACCCGGGACTCCGGGGTCAGCCGGGTGGCGGCCTCCTCGAAGTAGCGCAGCTGCGGATCGTCGAGGTACGCCCCGGACTGGCCGTCCAGGCCGAACAGCCACCAACCCGCCGGCAGTTCGAGCGCGAAGTACGACCGGCGCTGCCGGGTCTGCCAGCCGCCGATCGTGGCGTTTCGGGAGGCGGCGAAGACCCGGAGGAAGGCGGTGAGGCCGTCGTACCAGTCGTGGTTGCCGGGTACGGCGTAGAGCGTCGGGGCGGGCCCGTCGGCCGGCGGCTGCGGCAGCGCCGCCTGGTACGGCCCCTTGCACCGGTTCTCGTACGCCTCGCCGCTGGCGGTGGGGTAGACCTGGTCGCCGCCCATCAGCAGCACCTGCCCGCGGGGCAGCCGCCTCCCGTCGACCTCCAGGGCGGGCCGCGCGAGCAGCCAGGCGACCGAGTACGTGGCGTTGAAGCCGTCGCCCAGGTCGGCGACGAAGTCGAGCCACAGGTCGCCGTCCGGGCCGACGTGTCGGTGGATCTGACCGGGCAGCGAGTTCTGCAGCTCACGTTTGTCCAGGTATGCCCCGAACAGGAGGGCGAGCAGTGTCCGTAGCCCGGTGGTGATCAGCAGCAGCGGCGCCAGCCAGGGAACCGGACGTTGGGGGGTGAAGCCGAGCTCCCGGGGGTCCAGCGTGCGGGGCCGGGGTGCGGTGACAGGCTCGACCGGGTCCGGCTGGTGCGGCCCGACAGGATCACCGGCGAACCGGTCGGACGGAGCGGTTGGCCGGGGTGGGTGCTCGCTCATCGACGGGAGAGCCTAACCAGTCGGACGTCGGCTCACTGTCCGCCGACCGACGCCGTGGGCGGTTGGGGGAAACCCCTGCGGCGGCCGGGCGGCGCATGCCGTACACTTGCCGGCGTTGCCGCCTTAGCTCAGTCGGTCAGAGCGACGCACTCGTAATGCGTAGGTCCGGGGTTCGATTCCCCGAGGCGGCTCGGAGCAGAAGCCCAGGTCAATGACCTGGGCTTCGCCGTTTCCAGATCCATCACACCGCCGCCGGGAGCGCCGGTCCGCGGGTGGTCCGCACCCCGCGCCGCGACCGCCCATCGGGGTGGAGCACCCACCGACGCCGGTGCCCCGGTCTCGGCCTGCTCTCCACGGCTTCGGTCGACGGCGTGCGGGATGGCGCACGGGCCGGCCGGGTCGTAGGGTCAGACCCGAGGACGGGACCCGGAGCCGAGGCCGACGAGGCTGGAGAGGATCCGGGTCGTTGATCTCCGACACGGTGCCGTTCCCCGCGTACGCGGGGGTGATCCCCGGTCACAGCGTAGGCACGGCCGTAACACCACACCGTTCCCCGCGTATGCGGGGATGATCCCGAACACCGCCGTCCGGTGGGGTGCCCGATCGGATGTCGGCGTGTCGGCCGACATCCGATCGGGCACCACCCGCGTCCTCGTGCCGTCCGGCGCTGGTCAGCCGGCCTCCGAGTCCGCCATCTGCCGGCTCTGCCGGTACTCCAGGGCCTCCGGAACCTCCTCGTACTCCAACAGGCTGCCGGTCAGTTCGAGCAGGTGCTGCTTCACCTCCGCGGGCGTGGCGTAGAAGAACTCCCGGCGGCGGTTGACGCGGTTCACCCGACGGTCCGCCAGCCGGCGGTGCAGTTCCGCCTCGATGCCGACGGCGTCCTCGGAGAAGAACAGGGCGTGTACGTCGAAGCCGAACGGCACGCTGGCGTCGCCGAGTTCGCGCACCCGGTCGAGCGGGTCGAGCCGGCGGGTCATCCCGATCTTCACGACCCGGTCGCCGAACGCGCCGATGTTCGAGATCACGTACACGTACCCCGCCCGGACGTTCGCGGCACGGTAGTCGACCTCCTCGATCGACCTGTCGATCTCGTCCAGGCGCTCCTGCGCCTTCTCGACACCTTCCTCGTCGCCCCGGTCCCGCAACCTCTTCAGCACGTTCGCCCAGTGCCGGCGCTCCTTGTCCAGGCGGGCGCGTTCCTGCTCCATCTCCTGCTGCACGCGGCGCTCCTCGCGCAGCCGGGCTCTCTCCTCGCGCTCCCGCTCCTTCTCCTCGGCCACCTTCGCCAGATGGTCCGCCGTCAGCTCCAGCTCGGTGACACGAAGCCGGTGGTAGGCCTCGGAGATGCGGATGTCCATCGTCTTGCCGAGCCGGGCGATGGTGTGCGCGACCTTCGTGAGCCGGTCGACCGCTGATTCCAGTTTGTACGGCTTCAGCCCGCGTACCAGGTTGTCGGCCTCGGCGTTGTAGGCACGCAGCATCAGCTTGGAGAAGTCGCGCACCATCCGGCGGCCCTCGGTCAGGGATCCGTTGACCCTCCAGTCCGTGGTCGCGAGGACGGCACCACCGTCGCGGGCCATCGCCTTGATCTGTCTCTGCAGGTCGGCCAGGCGGGCCTGGTAGGCGACGGCGTCGCTGAGCGGGTGCCGGTACTGGTAGACACCGACCTCCTGCAGCAGGGCGGTCTCCTCGGTGACGACGACCTGGCGCCGTAGGGCCTCCAGCTGACGCTGAAGGTCCGCCTTCTGCGCCTCGGCGGCGGCGGTGGCCTCGGCGAGCTCGCGGCCGAGCTGCTCACGACGCTGCTCCAGCTCGACCACCGACAGCATGCCGAGGCGGGCCATCTCGGCGCGCAGGCGATCCAGTTCGGCAGCCAGTTCGCGGGCTTTGCCGCGCGCACCGAACAGTGGGATGTCGATGTCCGGGGCCTGGCGCGGTGCGGGTACCGTGGCGTGCCGCGTCGCGGCCGGCGGCGGGGTGGGGGTGGTGACCGTGACGGGCGGCGGGACGTGGGCCTGGGTGTCGTCTATCCAGAACTGCCAGCCAGCCGGAGGCGCCGGCCAGCTGGGATCCGGCTGCCATCCCGGTGGGGGCACCCAACCGGGTGGGGGCGGCGGCCGACCTGGCGGGGGGTTGAAGCGTAACGCCATACGCATCCTTCTTTTTCGGTGTCGAAGGAAGCACTGTAGGTAGTTGCGGGCGGCTGGAGCGAGCCTCACCGGGGCGCCACGACTGTGAGTCAGGCCACATCATTGCTGTGTGGGGAGTGGACTCGGCGCGGGCGAGCCAGCTCGCCGACGGACACGCCCCGGCGGCCCGCGGCCGAGAAGACCGAGCGCACCGGGCGGTGTCCACAGGCGACACCCCAGGCCGACCGGATGCCTACCCCGGCCAGTCGATCGCGTCGAGGAACTCCTCCACGGCGACCACGACCCGGCTGAGTACCGCGATCGACTCGGTGAGCGGGCCCGGCACGTACATGCCGTGATCCGCGCCCTCCACCTCCCACACGTGGGGTGACAGCCGACGGGAGAGGTCACCGTCCCACACGGGGTCGGCGGTGCCTCCCACGAGCAGGAACGGCGCCGTCGCCCGACGGAGCGCCTCGGCCACCCACGGCATGCGGAGCAGGGGCGTGAGCCACACGGCGGGCAGGGACCTCTCGGCGGCGGCCGCCGCCGCGTTCGTACCGCGAGACTTGCCGATCAGCAGCGGGCGACCGCCGACGGCGTCGAGCAGCGGGAGGAACTCCGGCGGCGGATCGGTGTGGTGAGCGTCGCCGACGGGTGGTGCGTCTGGCGGGCGGGCAGCGGGCGGAGCTTCGGCCACGACCCGGGGCTGGTGGGCGATCGACTACGGCGCAGGCGTACGTTTCACCGTCAACCTCGTGCCGCGAGTCGGCGTCCGTGGGTGGACGCCGTCCGTCCGGCAGGGTTTGTGGGCGGACAATTCGGGTAACGCCCCCCACAGCGTCGACACGGCGGGCACGGCCGACGCCGGTCCCGCCGCGAGCTGGGAGGCGACCATGATGGAGAGCCGGGCCAAGGTGCTGGGGCACCCGGTACACCCGATGCTGGTGATGTTTCCGATCGCGCTCTTCGTGGCCGCGGTGATCTTCGACGTCGTCGACGTCGCCGGTGGCCCCGGCTTCCTCGGGGAGTTGGCGTACTGGAACATCCTGGTCGGCCTGATCGGCGGCGTCCTGGCGGCGATCGCGGGCGCGGTCGACCTGCTGGCCGTTCCGGCCGGCACCCGGGCCAAGCGTGTCGGTGTCGCGCACGCCAGCACCAACCTGGCGGTCCTGCTGCTCTTCGCGGCGATCTGGGCGGTGCGGATGGCCGCCGACGGCCGGGGCGCCGGAGGCGCGCTGGTCGCGATCGAGGTGGTCGCGATCGCCGGGGCCGCGCTCGGCGCCTGGTTCGGCGGCGAGCTGGTGGACCGGCTCGGCGTCGGGGTGGACCCGGACGCGGACCTGAACGCCCCCAGTTCACTTCGCCCCCATCCGGCGGACGGCCACCTCGGCGACGTCCGCTGAGACCGAGCCCAGAACCCGAGGCCCGCCGAGGGCCTGTGAGGTACGCCGGGAGAAGGAGGCACGGGACATGGGTGAGCCAGGACGTGACGTGGCACGGACCGGCCCGGACCGGGGCTGGGACCCGGTGGAGCGGTTGCAGACACTACGGGCCGAGTTGAGCCGCCTGATCGACTCGGCACTGGCCGGTCGGGGCGGCAGCCCCGACGTGGAGCTGCACCCGGCGGACGGCGGGTGGACCGTGGTCGCCCGGCTTCCCGGGGTCGCGCCCGAGGAGGTGGCGCTCGAACTCGACGACCGCGAGCTGTGCATCCGGGCCCGCTCCGAGGCCGAGGTCAACCACGACCTCGACGTACCGGGAGAGTTCTCGCAGGTCCGCGCGTTCGCGCACCGGGTCCGGCTGCCCGCACCCGTCGACGCGGACCGGATCGACGCGGTGATGGACCACGGGCTGCTCACCGTCACCCTGCCCCGGGCGCCCCGGCCGACCCGCCGCACCATCACCATCGGCAGCCGGCGACACGGCCCGGGACGGCGGGGCGGGCGGGGCACGACCGGCCCCGGCACCCGCGGCGCCGTCGTCGACCCGGCCGCCGACCGGGAGCTGCACCGACCCGACACCGCGATCGGCACCCCGACGGCGCGGTTCACCGGCTGACCGGCCACGGGTGGCCGGCGATGATCGGCAGGGTTCGCGACCTGGTCGACGACGTCGAACGGATCGCCGTGCTCCGGGCCAACGCGCTCGGTGACTTCATCTTCGTCCTCCCGGCCCTGGAGGCGCTGCGGGCCTGCTATCCGGACGCCGAGCTGGTGCTGCTCGGCGCCCCCTGGCACGAACGGCTGCTCCGGGACCGACCCGGCCCGGTCGACCGGGTACTCGTGGTGCCGCCGGCCCCCGGGATCCGGACCGCCGGACCCGACGAGCGTCCGGAGGACATGGAGCGGTTCCTCGCCCGGGCGCGGCGGGAGCGGTTCGACCTGGCGCTGCAGATGCACGGCGGCGGGGCCAACTCGAACCCGCTGGTCGCCGCGCTCGGTGCCCGGGTTACCGCCGGCCTGCGGGCCGAGGGCGCCCCGCCACTTCACCGGTGGCTGCGGTACGTCTACTACCAACCGGAGGTCGTCCGCTACCTGGAGGTCGCCGGCCTGGTGGGGGCCAGCCCGACCGGTCTGGTGCCGCGACTGGCGGTGACCGAGGCGGACCTGGCGGAGGCGCGGGCGGTGGTCGGCGCACCGGACCGGCCGCGGATCGCCCTGCACCCGGGCGCGAGTGACCCGCGGCGACGTTGGCCACCGGAACGCTTCGCCGAGGTCGCCGACCACCTCGCCGGGCAGGGGTACGAGGTGGTGGTCACCGGCACGCCCGACGAACGCGACCTTGTCGGGCGGGTGGTCGGGGCGGCCCGTGCCCCGGTCAGGTCGCTGGTGGGCAGTCTGTCGCTGGGGGGCCTGATCGGCTGCTACCACGACTGTCGGGTGGTGGTCGCCAACGACACCGGCCCGGTGCACGTCGCCGCGGCCGTCGGCACCCCGACCGTCGGCATCTTCTGGGTCGGCAACCTGATCAACTGCGCGGTGCCGCTGCGGGCCCGGCACCGACCGATCGCCTCCTGGACCATCCACTGCCCGGAGTGCGGCACCGACTGCTCCCGGGACATCTACCCGGCCCGTGCGGGCGCCGGCACCTGCCCACACCGCAGTTCCTTCGTGACCGACGTACCGGTGGTGGAGGTGCTGGAGGCGGTGACCGACCTGCTGGACACGACGGAGACGGCGGGGCCGGTCACGACGGGCACGGCGGCTCGGGTTCGGTGAGCACCACCTCCCAGGCCTCCATGGTCCGCTCGGTCACCGTCGTCGGTGCCTCCAGGTGGTACGCCCCGCTGGGCAGGATTCCGGCGCCGGCGTACCGGCTCATCACCGCGAGCTGCGCGGCGACGTCCTCACCCTGGTGTCCGGGGTCCAGCCTCCGCCAGAAGTCGAAGCCGCCGGCCGCGCGGAGCCGCTCCCGGTGGTAGAGCACGCAGCCACCGATCCAGGAGACCTTGTACGCCCGCCACTGGCCCGGCGGCAGCCGGCGGGCCGCCGTGACGTGCAGGAGGTTGGCGGCCGAGTGGATCTGGGCCCGGTCCCACTCGGGGGTGCCGGGGCGCGGTCGCTCCGGCACCGGTCGGCCCACCCACTCGGCGTAGTGCCGGTGGGTCTCCGGCCGCACGTCGTCCAGGTAGGACAGACCGTGCACGGCGTTGCCGACGAAGCCGCAGTCCAGTTCCTGGATCGCGGTGAGCAGCCGGTCGACCGTGCCCGGTTCGAGCCAGACGTCGTCGTCGAGGAAGAGCACGTAGCGGGCCGCCGAGGCGTCGAGCAGGTACGCGCGGTGCTCGGCCAGTCCGCGCCGGGGCAGCCGTCGGGTGAGCAGCACCGGGTGCCCCTGGTGCCGCAACACCCGGACCATCGCCGCGGCCGCGGGGTCGGCCCACCCCGGCTCGCCGTCGGACTGGTCGCTGACCACCACCCCGAATCCGTGCGCGTCTCCTGTCGGCCCCGCGCCCTCCGCCGTACCCGCCGCCGGTTCCGTCCGCGCCGCCCGGCCGTCCGCCGGGTCGGCCCGCGGCGTCCGGTCTGCCCGCTGCGCGGCGAGCCCGGCGAGGGTGACCGCGAGTTCGGCGGGACGGTTGCGGGTCGGGATCAGCACGTCGAGCAGTCGGGGCCGGCGGAACCCGGCCGGGTCGCCCGGGTCGAGCGGCCGGGGGAAACGGGCCGGGGGACTCACGCCGGGTGGCGCGGCGCGGAGGCGGCGCCGGAGATCCTCGTACCCGCCCCGGACCGGGGGCCGCCGTACGACCGGATCCGGTCGATCACGGCCGAGGTGGACCGGTCCGGCACGAAGCCCAGGGTCCGCACCTGCCCGCCGAGCCGACGTACCAGGGGTGCCTCGGGGACCATCTCCGGTGGGTAGTCCCCGCCCTTGACGTACACGTCCGGGCGGATCGCCTCGATCAGCGCGGCCGGCGAGTCCTCCTCGAAGACCACCACGTGGTCGACGCAGGAGAGTGCGGCGAGCACGGCCACCCGGTCCTCGACCGGGTTCACCGGCCGGTCGGGGCCCTTGAGCCGTCGGACGCTGTCGTCCGAGTTGACCGCCACCACCAGCAGGTCGCCGTGGCTGCGGGCCTCGTCGAGGTAGCGGACGTGTCCCCGGTGCAGGACGTCGAAGCACCCGTTGGTGAAGACCACGGTGCGACCCTGCGCGCGGTGCCGGCCGACGACCTCCAGCAGGGTGTCCCGGTCGAGCACCACCCGGGCCGGTTCGTCGTCGGCCCGGCCGATCGCGGCGAGCAGGTCGTCCCGGTGGCAGACACAGGTGCCGGTGTCCGACACCGTGGTGGTCGCGGCGAGCTGGGCGAGGTGGGCCGCCGTCGGCAGCGGCGCACCGGCGGCCAGCGCCAGCGTCATCGCCGCCAGGTACGCGTCGCCGGCACCGACCGCGTAGCTGGCCGGCACCGGCGTGGCGTGGCTGCGCCGGGGCCGACCGTCGGCGCCGCCGACCACCGCCCCCTCGGAGTCGAGGGTGACGGCGACGACGTCCGCGCCGGTCCGCTCGCGCAGTTCGGCGAGGCGGGCCTGGGCGACGAGCGCCCGGCTGGCCCCGCCCGGGGCGACCGGACGCCCGGCGGCGCTCGCCGTCTCGTCACCGGCCACCACGATGTCGTCCCCGGAGACCCCGATCTCGTCGCTGGTCACGGTGAGCCCGTCCCCGCCGACCGGGCCACCGCCGTCGTCCGCCGGGGCGGCGCCCCCGCCCTCGGCCGGGCGCGCCTCGTCGCCGTCGGAGCCGCCGGTGCCGCTGGCGTTGATCGTCGAGCCGGTCCCGGAGACCGGCGTTGCGGCACGGCCCCGGGCGGCGGTGGTGCTGCCGTCCTCGGCGACACTGACCCGGATGCCGGCGACCGCCGTCGTGGCCGACGTGGCACCGGTCGGGGCCGGTTCGCTGAGCAGCCGGGCCGCCTCGGCGAAGCTCGGGGTCACCACGGTCGGCGCCAGCCCGCGCCAGGAGGACAGGTCGTGGGCGTCCAGCGCCACCGTCGCGTACCGGTGGCGGTGCTCGACGAGCCAGGCCCGGACCGGCCCGGGAAGCGCGCCGAGACCGTAGTCGCAGACCACCAGCGTCGGCGGCTGGCCGTCGCGGTCGACGTACAGCTCCTCGGTGGCGTGGGCGAGCGCCTGCAGCATCCGGCGTACGCCATCCTCCGGCAGCGTCTCGTCCGCCTCGCCCTCGTCCTCCCGGAGCAGGATCTGGTCGGCGGCGAGCAGCCGGCGCTTGACCGGGGTGGGTCGGCCGGGCTGGCTGATCGTCCGGTCCCAGACGCCCGCCCGGTCCAGGCAGTCGTGCAGTTCGTCGCCGGCGGCGTCCGCCCCCACCGGTGCGACGAGGGCGGCGCGGCCGCCCAGCGCGGCCAGGTTGACCGCGGTGTTCGCGGCGCCGCCGGCGGCACAGAGCCGACGGCGCAGGGTGAGGACCGGCGCCGGGGCCTCCCGGCAGAGCCGGTCGGACTCGGCGAACCGCCACTCGTCGAGCATCGCGTCGCCGACCACCAACACGCCCCGTCCGAGCCAGCTTTCCACCACCGCGGCCAGGCGCCGCTGCTCCGCTGCGTCCGTTGCCATGGCCGGCACGTCCCCGATGCCGGCCGGGCCAAACCTCGCCGGTCGAGCCGGGCGGGGTGTTTCGCCCCCGACCTACCCGAAACGGAGTTTTCGCGGCATGCCGGGGAACGGGTACGGCGCCACAACCGGGACGGTCGCCCGGCGAGGGCCCGAGGCGACCGGCCGGGGTGCCCGGGCCGGCCGGGAGTCCGGTCGGCAGTCGAAGGTGTGAATCGCTGTCTGTGTTCGCTGTCTCCTCGTCGGCGGGCGGCTGTCGCGGCTACTTGAGGACGATCTGGCCGGTGCGCTCGAACACGACGAGGTCGTCCAGCGTCTCCCGCACCGTGGACGACAGCGGGGCGGGCATCGCTCCGGCCGCGAAGAATCCGGCGTCGGTGGTCTCGTCGGTGCGGGTCAGCAGCTCTCCCTCCCAGGTGTCGACCCGGAAGGCGACGACGAAGAGCTGGTACGTGTCCCCGAACATGTTGGTGAAGGTGTACTCCGGGCCGGTGTACGTGGCGAAGGGGGTGACCGCGGTGGCGGTCAGCCCGGTCTCCTCCCAGACCTCCCGGATCGCACACTGGGTGATCGACTCGCCCAGTTCCATCGCTCCGGACGGCAGCGCCCAGTAGCCGTTGTCCGAGCGCTCGATCAGCAGGACCTCACCGGCGGGATTCCGGACCACGGTCCGGGCACCGACGAAGAGCAGCGTCCGGTCCCCGGCGAGTGCGCGCAGCTGCCCGAGGTACGACTCTGCCCAGGAAAGACGACTGCCCATCAACGACTCCGATCTCGTGGCGGGGTGCGGTCGGGAAACACCGTCGCGCATCCGGGGCGCGTCGTCGAGTCCGTCCGGTGGTCCGGAGCCGAGCGGCGGTCACGGCGCGGTGGCGCGGGTGCGGGCAGGTGCCGCACCCGCGCCGCGGTCCGCAGCCGGAGGACCGGGCGGGCCCGGTCGCGCCCGCGGCTCACCGGGTGCCGGTGACGACCAGCACCTTCCCCACCGCCCCGTCCTGCACCGCCTGATGTGCCTTCGCGATCTCACTGAGCGGGTAGTGGTGCAGCGGCAGGCCGGCCTCGGCGCCGACCCGGAGCACCCCGGTCGCGGCGGCGGTCGCCACGTCCTCGACCGCGTGCGCCTTCGCCACCGCCGGAAGCGTGTAGACCAGGACGAACTGCCACCGTACGTTGGAGACCATCATGGGCCGGATCGGGATCGTGAGGGGCTCGCCGCCGTCGTCGGCGTAGACCGCGACCGTCCCGGCGGCGCCGATGACCTGACGGTCGATCTCGGCGTTGTGCACGGCGGCGACCTCGACGATCACGTCCACACCGTCGGGCGCGATCTTGCGGACCTCGGCCACCACGTCCTCGTCCCGGTAGTTGATCACGTGTGACGCGCCGGCCGCCGCCGCGAGCCGTGCCTTCTCGGTGCTGCTGACCGTGGCGATGACGGTCGCGTCGGCCCAGCGGGCCAACTGGATCGCCGCGTTGCCGACCGCGCCCGCCCCGCCCTGGACCAGCACCGTCCGCCCGCGCAGCGCGCCCGCGTCGAGACGGTCGGGCATGGTCTCGCCGACGGTGAGACAGCGGTGCGCGGTCAGGAACGGGATGCCGAGGCTCGCGCCCAGGTCGAAGGAGGCCGCGCCGAGCCGCACCACCTGCCGGGCCGGCACCACGGTGTACTCCGCCGCGGTTCCCCAGGGCCGTCGCCAGGCGGCTTCCCAGATCCACACCCGCTCGCCGACGAGCGTGGCGTCGACACCCGTGCCCACCGCCTCGACGATCCCCGCCCCGTCCTGGTGCGGAATCTGCCAGCCGCCCTCCGGCAGCACCACGGACCCGAACCCCTGTCGCGACTTCCAGTCCGTCGGGTTCACGCCGGAGACGGCGACCCGGACCAACACCTCGCCCGGCCCGGGCTCGGGTACGGGCCGGTCCACCACCTCCAACACCGACGGGTCGCCGATGCGCTGGTAGATGGCCGCCTTCATCGTCGACGTCTCGCCCGGTGCCGCCAATCCCCTCACCTCTTCGATCCTCGTCCCTGTCGTCCGCCCCCGGGTGCGCCGGCGCCGACGATCACCGTCGTGTTCCGGCCGACCTGGTTCGGGGTGGGGCGAACCATCGAACGAGATGCTGTCAGAGAATGTTCAGGTTTGTCAGGTAGGAATTGAGGGGCACGCACCGTTTCGGGCACAGCGCCCGTAGCCGGGAGAGGGACGATGACAGCGTCACCTGACACCACGGTGGCCGCGGGGTCCGTGACCGACGGCGACGCTCCGCCGTCGTCCGCCGGAGTGGCCCGTGACCGCTACCTGGACCTGTGGCGGGCCGCGGCGCTGGTCCGGGTGGTGACGTACCACATCCTGGGCTGGATCTGGCTGACCGTGTTGTTCCCGGCGATGGGTCTGATGTTCGCCCTGGCCGGGTCGCTGATGGCCGGCTCGGTGGACCGGACCGGGATCAGCGCGGTGCGCCGCCGGCTGCGCCGGCTGCTGCCGCCGCTGTGGGGCTTCGCCGCGGTGGCGGTGACGCTGCTGCTGGTCACCGGCTGGCGTGCCGCCCCCGCCGACCGGCTCGGCTGGGGAGAGCTGGTCTGGTGGATCTTCCCCGCCCGGACGCCACCGGTCAGCGACCATCCCTGGGCATGGGCCTACAACACCGTGCTCTGGTACATCGTCACCTACCTGTGGCTGGTGCTCCTCTCCCCGCTGCTGCGGCCGGCGTTCCGGCGCTGGCCCTGGCAGAGCATCGCGGTGGCGGCCGCGTTGCCGATCGCCTTCCGGTTCGACATCGTCACCGTGGGCGGATACTTCCACGAGCAGGCGATCAACATCACGTCGTACCTGGCCTGCTGGTTGCTGGGCTTCGCGCACCACGACGGGCTGCTGCACCGGATCCCGGCCCGGCGGTACGCACTCGTGGTGACCGGTCTCGCGGTGACCGGCGCGGCCTGGGTGCTCTATCTCGGCTGGTCGACCGGCAACTACGACCTGAACCGGATGCAGGGTGCCAACACGCTCTGGTCCCTGGCCTTCGTCGCCACGGTCTTCCGGGTGCGGCCCCGACTCGACTGGCTGGCCCGGATCCGCCCGCTGGACCGGGCCGTGGAACTGCTGAACGCCCGCGCGGTGACGATCTACCTGTGGCACCTGCCGCTCGGGGTGCTCGCCGGCGTGCTGATCACGCCGGTCGCCGCCTCCGGTGGCTGGCTGACGAACGTCGTCCTCCGGCTGGCCGTCGTCTGGGCGCTGGTCGCCGTGGCGGTGGCCCTGGTCGGGTGGATCGAGGACCTGGCGGCACGGCGCCGGCCGGCCGTGGTTCCCGCCCGGTTGGCCCCGGCCCGACCCGGCCCGGGCCGTGCCACCCCGACCCGGGGCCGTGTCGGGCGGCGACCGGTGGTCCCGGCGGTCCGCTGGCACCGGATGATGGTCGCGACCGTCGGCGTGCTCGCCGCCGGCCTGGGGCTGATGGCGTTCAACCTCTGGCCCGGAGTGACGACCCGGGTCCAGCAGCCGGTCCGGCAGGAGGTCACCTACGCTCTGTCCGACCTGCCGATCCTGGTGGACGGGGCCTCCGCGGAACCGGCGTCACCCGTACCGGTCGACACGCTGAGCGCGGTGCCGGGGGTCGTGAACCTGCACGGCGTGGAGTATCCGCGGGCCGTGCTGACCGCCGCGCCCAGCCGGCTCCGGGTGCAGCCGCCGGCCGGGTGCGAGCGGCTCCAGGCGGTCATCGACGTCGGCGCGGACGACGCAAGGGTCGCCTTCGCGGTCCGGGTCGACGACGTGACCGTCTTCGAGTCCGGGATCCGCAGCCGGGCGGACCAGGCGGAGCGGATCGAGGTCAACGTGGCGCAGGCCAGCTACGTCGACCTGGTGACCAGCAGTCCTTCCGGCGGCGCCGTCGGGGTGTGGGCGGACCCCCACTTCGTCTGCGCGACCTGACCGGCGGGCGGGGCGGCGTCCCGACCGTCACCCGGTCCGGAGCACCACGTCCTTGCCGAGATCACCCCAGCCGGTCTCGCGGGCCCGGGCGACGGCGGTACGCAGCTCCGCCTCGTTCACCGGACGTTCGACGCCGGCGTACTGCAACGCCACCGCGAAGTTGGCACAGAGGTACGCCAGCAGGTCGTCGTCGGCGTGCAGCACCTCGCAGATGCCGGCGACCTGGCGGCCGCGGAACAGCCCGCGCATCCCCTCCAGGGCGGCCTGCTCGTGCCCCTCCACGTCGATCTTGAAGAGTACGACGTCGTCGGCCCGGAGCCGGATCCGTTCGTCCAGGCGGAAGCACTCCACGTCCACGCTCCGGCTGTTCGGCACCCGCAGGGACGCGACGCCGGTGTGCTCGTGAAGGTAGAGCCGGGCCGTTCCGGCCCGGTCGCTGGCCGCGCCGGCGTGCAGCACGGTGCCGGGATAGTCGGCGGCGGCCAGCGCGATGGTCTTGCGTAGCCAGGGGAGGACGGCGGGGTTCGGCTCGACGAGGTGCAGCTCCCGCAGACCGTAGTAGGACGTGCAGAAGGCGACCTCACCGTAGTTGGCTCCCACGTCGATGGCGACCGTCGGACGGACCTCGGTGACCAGTCGACGCCAGGCGGCAACCGCCTTGCGGTCCAGGTTCCCCTTGTACACGGCCAGTTCGGTGCCGCGGATGTCGGTGTAGTCGGCGTGCAGCACGACGCCGATCTCGTTGCGAAACGCGCCTGCCCGGGTACGGAGTGCGATCCGATGGGCGGCTCGGCGGACGTGGTGCGCGCCCGACTGGTGGAACGCGCGGCGGAGCGTCGATCGGAGACTAGGCATACCGTTGACCGTTCTCCCTGTTCATCGGGGCAGTGTCGGGTGGGGTCGCCGGCCGGATTCGGGGGCCGTCCACCTCCTCGGGCGGGTCGGTGCGTTCTGACCGTATCGTAAGTAGATAGCTACATAGAGCAACAGATGCGTGGCAAGATCAGTGATATGCGGAAATATCTCTGATTAGCGCGTATGGTCAGGAAGATCGGGGTGGTGGGGAGGGCCGTCCGGCGCCGCGAGGGTCGCGACGGCAGACCGGTGTCGAGCGGCGTTTCACCCGATCGGGGGAGGCTGCCGGATCTCGGTCGCCCGACCCGTGCGAGACACGACCGATGCCTCCGCGTCCGACGCCGAGGCGGCCCTGACGCGAAGCCGACACTGACGGACCACGGCGTCGCCGCCCCAACCGGGGCCGTCGGTGGCACGGCCGCCCGGCCGGGCGTGGCGGACGCCCGCCGCGTCCGCCCCCCTGAACCGGTGCCGGTGCCCGAAAACGGGGCGGCCGGGCGGTCGGCGGGACCACGATGGGCCCATGCGGGCGATGCTGATGCGGCGACACGGCGGCCCCGAGGTCCTGGAGGTCGTGGACGCGCCGGACCCGCGACCCGCGGACGGCCACCTCCTTGTCGACGTCGCCGCCGCCGGGGTCAACTACGTGGACGTCTACCAGCGGCAGGGCAGACCGCCGTACGCCGGCGAGCTGCCGGCGGTGCCGGGCCAGGAGGGGGCCGGCACCGTGGTGGCGGTCGGCTCGGACGTGGAGGGGTTCGCCGAGGGGGATCGGGTCGCCTGGACCGGGGTACCCGGCAGCTACGCCGCCCGGGTCGCGGTGCCGGCCGCCCGGGCCGTGCCCGTACCGGAGCAGGTCGACCTCACGGTCGCGGCGGCGGTGATGCTCCAGGGGATGACCGCGCACTACCTGTCGCACACCACCCATCCGGTCGCCACCGGTGAGCCCGTCGTGGTGCACGCCGCGGCCGGTGGGGTCGGCCACCTGCTGACCCAGCTGGTCAAGCTCCGCGGCGGCGTCGTCATCGGCACCACCTCGACCGACGAGAAGGCGGACCTCGCCCGGCGCGCCGGCGCGGACCACGTCGTCCGGTACGACATGCTCCTCGACGCCGTCCGCGAGGTCACCGGCGGCGCCGGAGCGGCGGTGGTGTACGACGGGGTCGGCCGGGCCACCTTCGACGCCAGTCTGGCGGCGCTGCGCCGCCGCGGACTGCTGGTCCTCTACGGCGCCTCCAGCGGGGACGTGCCCCCGTTCGACACCGGGCGGCTCGCCGCCGGCGGGTCGCTCTACCTGACCCGGCCCAGCCTCCCCGCCCACATCGCCACCCGGGACGAGTTGCTCAAGCGCGCCGCCGACCTGTTCGGCTGGATCTCCGAGGGCCGGTTGGAGGTCCGGATCGGTGCGGCGTACCCGTTGGCCGACGCGCCCCGGGCACACGCCGACCTGCAGGGGCGGCGGACCGCCGGCAAGCTCCTGCTGCTGCCGGGCTGAGCGGCGACGCCGTGGACGTCGGGTCGTGCACCGTCGCCACCGGTCACCGGGGCGGGTTCTCCCGGGAGATCTCCCGGATCCGTGGAGCTCGGGTCGGCGGCACGATCTGTTCGGTCAGCTCGGTGAGGTCGGCCAGGATCACCGCGGCGAGCTGTTCGGCGTCCGGTGCCAGCGGGTACGACCGGTGCGGCACCGCCACCACCCGCATCCCGGCGGCGGCGGCCGAGCGGACGCCGTTGGTCGAGTCCTCGACGGCGACGCAGCGGCCAGCCGGAACGCCCATCCGCTCGGCGACGGCGAGGTAGGCGTCCGGCGCCGGCTTGCCCCGGGGGACCTCCTCGGTCGACAGCGTCACCCGGAACACGTCAGCGAGCCCGGCGGCGTCCAACGCCACCTCGATCAGGCGGCGCGGCGAGGAGCTGGCGAGTCCGAGCGGCCAGCGCGCGGCGAGCCGCCGCACCACCTCCGGGGCGCCCTCGACGATCGGGAGCCGGCGGGTGTACTCCTCGACCATCTGGCCGATCACGTCGGTGGCTATTCGCTCCGGCGGGCCCGGCACCCCGAGCTCGTCACGCAGGTACCGCGACCACTCACCGGTGCTCATTCCCATCAGCCGCTGCTGGGCGTCGGGCTGCCACCGGCCGCCGCGGGCGTCGACGTACCGCCGCCGGACCCGCTCCCAGACCGGTTCCGAGTCCACCAGCACGCCGTCGAGATCGAAGACGACCGCGTCCACCACGCCTCCATCCTGCCCCGACCGGGCGTGGCTCGTGGCCGTGACCTGGTATCTGCCCGGGTGGACACCTCCGCTGGCGCACACCGGGAAGCGGTCGGCCCGGGCAGGCGCCGGACGCGGCCGGGGCGGCACCGGGAAAGCCCGACGTCGTCCGTTCCCGTCGAGGCCGTGATTCGGTAGAGTCCGGTGGACTGCGAGCTCTCTCCGGGCTGCCCGATCGGAAAGAAAAAGGCTTTCCACACTGGACCGTCCGCTTCGGTTCGCAGTGCAGGCCACCACGGCGGAATCCGAAACATGGAGGGCGCCGCTTCTGATTGGACCGGGGACCGGGCTCTCCCGGTCGAGCTGGGGGCACGTCGACAACACGGAAGGGTGCGATGGTCGTCTGCGTGCACTGTGGACAGGAGAACGAGGAGGGAAGCGCGTACTGTCTCAGCCCGGACTGCGGACAACGCCTGCCTGGCCCGGTGCTGCCCGACCCCTCCGAGTCTGACTCGTCCGGTCCCGACCGGGCGGAGCCACCGTCCGCTCCGGCTCCGGTGGCGTCGGCGCCCGCACCGGCCACATCGACCGGCCGGCGTTCCGCCCAGCGGCGCGCCGCACACCGCCGGCAGGGCGGGCGGCACGCGGCGAAGACGGTCAGGGCGGCCGCCGCGGCGGAGTCGGGCGCGAAGGCGGGCGCCTCCACCGGCACGACACGGACCGAAACCGCCGCCTCGCCCCAGGCGTCGGAGAAACCCACGACGGCGCCGGCAGGGAAGACCGAACCCGCGACGGCGTCGGAGACGCGGGCGGCGGGTACGCCCGGAAAGACGTCGGCCTCGGGCACGGCAACCGGCCGGGTGGTCCTGACCGGCGGGTCGACGACCCTGACCAGGTCGACCCCGGCGGCCGGTGGCACGGCGACCACGGTTGCCCCCACCACGACGGCGACCCGGCCCGATCCGGACGAGCCGGCCGAGACGAGGGGACTGCCGGCCCGGAACCTCGTGCTGGTCGGGGCGTTGGTGGTCGGCCTGCTCGCGGCCGGCTCGATCGTGTGGATGGTCCAGCGACCGGGGGACGAGGCCGAGCCACGGCGGCCCGGAACACTCGGCGTGCCGGCCGCGGCGGTCACGCCGTCCGCCACACCGTCGGCCGCCGACCCGACGCCCACGGCGGAGACCTCCGGCACCCCGACGGCGACGGCGAGTCCCAGGCCCTCCGACGGCTCGACGCCGTCGACGTCGCCTCCCGGCCGGACGCCGCCCCAGTCGACCTCGTCCTCCTCCTCGGGCAGCGGCGACAGCGGCGGCGGTAACAACGGCCGGAGTGACACGAGTTCCGGCGGCGGCTCGCAGGAGACGACCTTCTCCGGCCGCTACCAGATCCGACCCGCACACACGGGCATGTGCCTGGGCGAGGGCCCGGAACTGTTCAAGAACACCGGGCGCACCGTCCTCGGGCAGCACTCCTGCTCCTCGGCCCGGCCGGCGACACACCTGGAGCAGGTCAGCGGAAACATCTACCGGATCAAGCTCCACTACTCCTCCCAGAACATCAGGTGCGCCACCGTCGACTACGGCGGCCGAGGCGCCGGACTGCTGCTGGCCGCCGGGCAGTGCGGAAGCGGCCGGACGGACCAGCAGTTCCGGCTGGAGCCGGTCAGCTCGCCAGCGCGCGGCTACCGGTTGCGCTCCGTGGCCGGCGGGAGCAGTCTCTGCATCGGTGTCTACGAGGGGCTCACCCGGGAGGGCGTACAGATCATCCAGGAGACGTGCCGCAACGGCCGACACGAGGTCTTCACGCTTCAGCGCGTCTGACGGCACGGTCCGGGGCCGCCCCCGCCGCGGGTGCGTCCGCCCGGCGGCACACCACCGGTTTGCCCCGAGAGAGCCCTCCGGTGTCTCCCCACGCCGTTCGCGGCGGGGGTGTGCCGGCTGACGCGATCGGTGCCGTCACCGTCTCGCCGAGACCGGCGGTGGACGACCGTTACCGGTTCGTCACCCAGCTCCTTGATGATGGTCGATATCTGAGTCGATCACCAAGGTGTGGGAGCTGAGATGCGCAGCCGGATTCGATCGCTACTCGCGACCGTGCTGGGAGGGGTCTGTGTGCTGGCGTTCGCCGTACCGGCAACCCCGGCGTCGGCGTCGCCCGGACCGGCCGCGGAGCCTGGTGCGGGGGCGGGGCCGCGGGCGGTCGACGTGCCGGAAACCTGCCCGGAGGGCGGAAACGGGTGTGTGGACGACACCCTCGCCCAGCTGGGCGGGCGGCTCGACGCGCTCGGCCGCTCCTGCGGGCACCACGCGACGTTCGCCCTCGCCTACCTGCGGACCACCCAGGGCTTCGCGTGGAGCCGGGACCAGGAGGGCTACTTCGCCGACCCGCGGTGGATCAACCGGGTGGGCGCGCTGTTCGCCGAGTACTACTACCGCGCGTACGACGACTGGGCCGCCGGCCGCCGCTCGTCGGTGCCATCGGCCTGGCTCATCGCCCTCGACGCGGCCCGCGACCGCCGGCTCACCGGCGCCGGGGACCTGCTGCTCGGCATGAACGCCCACATCAACCGGGACCTGCCGTACGTCCTGGAGCGGATCGGGCTGACCGCCGCGGACGGCAGCAGCCACAAGCCCGACCACGACCGGATCGACGAGGTCCTGGCCGGGCTGGTGGACCCGTTGCACGCGGAGCTGATCGCCCGGTTCGACCCGTACAGCTTCGATGTCGGGATCTCCCCGGAGTGGGTCCTGCGGCTGATCGTGAGCTGGCGCGCGCAGGCGTGGCGGAACGCGGTACGCCTCAGCGAGGCCCGGACCCCGCTCGCCCGGGCCCTGGTGGAGTTCGACATCGAGTCGAGCGCGGCGGCGACCGCCGCCGCGCTGGCGGCCCTGACCAGCTACCTGCCGCCGTTGACCGGGCCGGGCCCGCGGGCGGCGCACTGCGCGGCGCACCACGGCGACGCGCCGCCAAAGGCCTATCCGTTCGGCCTTCCGCCGGCCTACTGACCTGCCCGGTGCCGTCCGGCCGGAGCCCGGGGCCGACCCTCGCGAGGGCCGCGGCCGGACGGCACCCCCGCCGTCGGCGGACGCGTCACGCCGACTTCCGAGCCGCCTTCTTCGGCGCCGCCTTCTTCGGGGCGGCCTTCCCGGCCCCGGTCTTCGCCGCCTCGCCACCGGCCCGCGCGGGGGTCTTCCTCGCCCCGCCGTCCGGCGACCGGCCGCCGTCGGCCCCGCCGACCGCCTTCTTCCCGGCCTTCTTCGCGGCGGCGGTCTGCTTCGCCGTCGAGATCGGGGTGGGTGTGCCGGCCCCGGCGCCGGCGGGGGCCTCGCCCCGGGCGGCGCGGGCCCGGTCCACCGAAGCACGCAGCGCGGCTATCAGGTCGATCGCCGCGGCCGGCGCCTTCTCGACCTCCTCCGGCTGCACCACCTGCCGTCCCTCCACCTTGGCCTCGATGACCTCCTGCAACGCGGCCCGGTAGTCGTCGGTGAAGACGTCCGGCTCGAAGTCCCCGGTCATCGAGTCGATGAGGGAGGTCGCCATGGCCAGCTCCGGCGGGCGGACGGTGATCTTCTCGTGGAGGAAGCCGAAGTCCGGGCGGCGGACCTCGTCGGGCCAGAGCATGGTGTTGAGCACCAGAACCCCCTCCCGGACCCGCAGGGTGGCGAGCTGCTCGCGCTGCCGCAGCGCCACCTTGACGATCGCCACCCGCTCCGAGTCGGCCAGCGCGTCCCGCAGCAGCACGTACGGCTTCGTCGCCGCGCCGTCCGGCTCCAGGTAGTACGCCCTGTTGTAGAGGATCGGGTCGACCTGCCCGGCGGGCACGAACTCGAGGACGTCGATCGCGTGCGACGTGCTCAGCGGCAGTTCGGCGAAGTCCTCGTCGGTGAGGATCACCATCTCGCCGCCGCCGAGGTCGTACCCCTTGGCGATGTCCTCGTAGGGCACCTCCTCGCCGTCGATCGAGCACACCCGCTTGTACCGGATCCGGCCACCATCGACCCGGTGCACCTGGTGGAAGCGGATGTCCTTCTCCTCGGTGGCCGAGTAGACCCGGACCCCGATGGAGACCAGGCCGAACGAGACGGCGCCACGCCAGATAGCCCGCATGGTGCGCACTTCCCCGTCGGGGCGCCGAAATCACCCGAGAACCCTGCCGGGCGGAAGCCGCGGCGTCGTACCGGACACCGCCGGCGCGGCTGTCGGTCGTATCCGACCAAATCCCCTCATGTCGGTTTCAGGTGGTCCTAGAGTGGAGGCGTGCCCGGGCCGCCGGTCAGGCCGATGCTCGCCAGCACCGGGGAGCTGCCCGCAGGCCCCGGCTGGGGGTATGAGTTCAAGTGGGACGGGGTACGCGCGATCGGCGACGTCACAGACGGCGCGCTGCGGCTCTACGCCCGCTCCGGGGTGGAGATCACGGCCGCCTATCCCGAGATCGCCCCGCTCGGCACCCAGGTCGCCGAGCGCGGGCGCGGCGGCGCGGTGCTGGACGGCGAGGTCGTGGTGCTGACCCGCGACGGGCAGACATCGTTCGCCGCCCTGGCCACCCGGATGCACGTCCGCCAGCCCGACCGGGCCGCCCGACTCGCGGCCAGCCTGCCGGTGACCTACATGATCTTCGACCTGCTGCGTCGTGACGGCGCGGACCTGACCCGCTGGCCGTACCGGCGTCGCCGACAGGCTCTGGAGGCGCTGGAGCTGGCCGGACCGAGCTGGGCGGTGCCACCGGTCTTCACCGACGGGGCCGCCACCTACCAGGCCGCGGCCGAGCACGGGCTGGAGGGGGTGGTCGCCAAGCGACTCGACTCGGTGTACCGGCCGGGAGTCCGGTCCCCGGACTGGATCAAGGTGAAGCGGGAGGAGACCGACGACTTCGTGGTCGGCGGCTGGCGTCCCGGCGTACGCCGGATCGGCGGCCTGCTCGTCGGGGTGCCGGCCCCGGGCGGTGGACCCGGCCTGGTCTACCGCGGCCGGGTCGGCGGTGGCATCGGCGCGGCGATCGAGCGGCAGCTGCTGGCGGCGCTGGAGCCGCTGCGGGTGCCGCGGTCGCCGTTCGTCGACCCCGTGCCCCGGGAGGATGCCCGGGGCGCGATCTGGGTCCGACCCGAGGTCGTGGTGGAGGTGAGGTACGGCCAGCGCACGCCGGACGGCCGGCTCCGGTTCCCCCGGATCCGCCGGCTGCGGCCCGACCGTACCCCGGCGGAGCTGGGCGATGCGGGCTGAGCAGCGGGTACGGGTCGAGGTCGAGGGGCGCGGCCTGGAGCTGTCCCACCTCGACAAGGTGCTCTACCCGGCGGTCGGGTTCACGAAGGGCGAGGTGATCGACTACTACACCCGGATCTCCGAGGCGCTTCTGCCGCACCTGCGGGACCGACCGCTGACCCGGATCCGCTGTCCGAACGGTGTCGAGGGGAACTCGTTCTTCGAGAAGAACGCCCCGGCCGGCACCCCGGAGTGGGTACGGCGGGAGACCCTGCCCGCGCCCGGTTCGTCGAAGGGCCGGGAGATGCTCGACTACGTCGTCTGCGACGACCTGCCGACCCTGGTCTGGCTGGCCAATCTCGCCGCACTGGAGCTACACACCCCCCAGTGGAGGGTGGGGCGCCACCCCGACCTGATGGTGCTGGACCTCGACCCGGGTGCCCCGGCCGGGCTGGCCGAGTGCTGCCAGGTCGCGCTGCTGCTTCGGGAGCGGCTGGCCGCGGACGGCATCGCCAGCTATCCGAAGACCTCGGGCAGGAAGGGGATGCAGCTGTGCTGCCCGGTCTCCGGTCGGCAGCCCGCCGACGTCGTCTCCGGCTACGCCCGCCGGATCGCCGAGGAGCTGGCCCGCGAGCTGCCGGAGTCGGTCACCGCCCAGATGGCGAAGCGGCTGCGCCCCGGCAGGGTCTTCATCGACTGGAGCCAGAACAACGCGGCCAAGACGACGGTGACGCCGTACTCCCTGCGGGCTCAGCCGACACCGTCGGTGTCCACGCCGGTGACCTGGGCCGAGGTGGAGGCGGCGGCCGGGGGCGCGTCCGGCGCGGTCCGGCGGTTTCTCGCCACCGAGGTGCTGGACCGGGTCGAGGAGCACGGCGACCTTCTCACGCCCCTGCTGCGGCCCGGTCCGGAGCTGCCCGGCTCCTGAACCGGGGTGGTCCCGCCCGGTGGCGTGGCCGGCCCGTACACCGCCTGTCGTCCGAGGGCAGCTCCGACAACCGGTGGCCGGGCGAGCCGGACGGACGTGCGGGGACGTCCGGATAGACGACGGTCTTCGACCTGAGTGGACGGTGGTGGGCCCGCGTCTCACCACGACTACGATCAGCCGGCGCTCTCGCCACAGGGCGCCCGGCCGGTGTGCCGGTTGCGCACCGGTCGTTGCTCAGTGATCAGGGGGAACACTTGAGGAGAAGGCTGATCGGGTTCGTCTCCGCGCTCGCCGTCGCCGTCGGCGGGTCGTTGGCCGTCGCCACCCCGGCGCAGGCCGCACCAGCGGTCAAGATCACCAAGGTCTACTACGACTCGCCGGGCAGCGACAGGGGATCCAACAGGAGCCTGAACGCCGAGTACGTCCGGCTGACCAACAAGCGCCGCAGCACCATCAATCTCAAGGGCTGGACGTTGCGCGACAAGGCCGGCCACACCTACAGGTTCACCACCACCTTCCGGCTCCCCGCCGGCAAGAGCGTCTACATCCACACGGGCAAGGGCAAGAACACCGGCACGCACCGCTACTGGGGCCGCTCCTGGTACGTGTGGAACAACACCGGCGACAAGGCCTACCTGCGTGATCCGTCCGGCAAGCTCGTCCACAGCTGTGCCTGGAAGAAGCGGGGGAAGGGCTACACCACCTCCTGCTGACGCCCCGGGCGCGGACGCCGGCCCACCCCGGTGGGCCGGCGTTCGGCGTCTTCGGCACCGTCGCGTCCGGCCACGGCCCGGAGCCGGTCAGTCGACCGACGGCAGCGTCGGCCCGAGGACGTCGTCGGCGTCGACGATCGTGTACGCGTACCCCTGCTCGGCGAGGAAGCGCTGCCGGTGCGCCGCGTACTCGGTGTCGATGGTGTCCCGGGCGACCACGGTGTAGAAGTGCGCCTGCCGGCGGTCGGCCTTCGGCCGGAGCACCCGGCCGAGGCGCTGCGCCTCCTCCTGGCGTGACCCGAAGCTGCCGGAGACCTGGATCGCCACCGACGCCTCCGGCAGGTCGAGCGAGAAGTTGCCGACCCGGGAGATGACCAGCGTCCGCAGCTGCCCGGCGCGGAAGGCGTCGAAGAGCCGTTCCCGTTCCCGGTTCGTCGTCGAGCCCTGCACGATCGGGGCGTCGAGGGCCTCGCCCAGCTCGTGCAGCTGGTCGACGTAGCCGCCGATCACCAGCACCTGTTCGCCGGCGTGGCGCCGCACCAGCGCCTGAACCACCGGCAGCTTGGTCCGGGCGGTCGCCGCCACCCGGTAGCGCTCCTCCGGCTCCGCCACCGCGTACGTCATCCGCTCGGCGTCGGTCAGGGTGACCCGGACCTCGACACACTCGGCCGGCGCGATCCAGCCCTGCGCCTCGATGTCCTTCCACGGCGCGTCGTAGCGCTTCGGACCGATCAGCGAGAAGACGTCGCCCTCCCGGCCGTCCTCACGGACCAGTGTCGCCGTCAGACCGAGCCGGCGTCGGGCCTGGAGGTCGGCGGTGAACCGGAAGATCGGCGCCGGCAGCAGGTGCACCTCGTCGTAGATGATCAGACCCCAGTCGCGGGCGTTGAACAGGTCCAGGTGGGTGAAGGCGCCGCCGCGCCGGGCGGTGAGCACCTGGTACGTCGCGATGGTGACCGGCCGGATCTCCTTGCGTTCCCCGGAGTACTCGCCGATCTCGTCGGCGGTCAGCGAGGTGCGCGCGACCAGTTCCCGCTTCCACTGCCGACCGGCGACGGTGTTGGTCACCAGGATCAGGGTGGTCGCCTTCGCCCGTGCCATCACCGCCGCGCCGACCAGGGTCTTCCCGGCCCCGCAGGGGAGTACCACCACACCCGACCCGCCGGCCCAGAACTGCTCCACCGCCTCCCGCTGGTACGACCGCAGCTCCCACGCGGGCCGGTCCTCGGTCCCGCCGGTGTCCAGTTCGATCGGGTGCGCCTCGCCGTCGACGTACCCGGCCAGGTCCTCGGCGGGCCAGCCGAGCTTGAGCAGTGCCTGCTTGAGCCGGCCCCGCTCGGACGGGTGGACGACGATCGTGTCGTCGTCGATCCTGGCGCCGAGCATCCCGGCGAGCTTCTTGCTCCTGGCGACCTCGGTCAGGACCGCCCGGTCCAGGGCGTGCAGCACCAGGCCGTGGGTCGGGTGGGCGACGAGCTGGAGGCGGCCGTACCGGTCCATGGTCTCGGCGACGTCGACCAGCAGCGCGTGCGGCACGGGGTAGCGGGAGAACCTCAGCAGCGCGTCGATCACGCTCTCGGCGTCGTGCCCGGCCGCGCGGGCGTTCCAGAGCCCGAGCGGGGTGAGCCGGTACGTGTGGACGTGTTCCGGCGAGCGCTCCAGCTCGGCGAAGGGAGCGATCGCCATCCGGCAGGCCTGCGCGTCGGGATGGTCGATTTCCAGTAGCAGCGTTTTGTCTGATTGCACGATTAGTGGCCCGCCGCTCACACCCACGCCCTTCCGTCCCTGGTCAGCCGCCTGCGTGCCGACCCCCAAGTGTCGCACTCGAACGAGTGGGTGGAAAAACCCTTCATAAGGGGCAACCCGACTGGCATTCTCATGCGTCTAGTCAGGAGACGGCTCCTGGGGAGGACCAGATGGTATCCGTGCGTCTCGGCATCCGTCTCGTCACTCTGGCAGCGGTCACCCTGTCCGGCGTCGGTGCGTGTGCGCTCGATTCGTCGGCCGGCTCGCCGCAGGCGGGGGAGCATCGGCGGGCCGGTAACGCGGCGAGTGCAACGGGGGCGAGCGCGCCGCCCACGCCGCGGCGGGACCGCACCACGCCGACACCGCGGAAGACCCGGGCGACGCCGTCCCCGCGCGCGACCCGTACGGCGCCGAAGCCGGCCACCACCACGCCCCGCGAACCCACCCGCGCCTCGCCGACACCGAGTCCCTCCCGGAAACCGGCGGGCTGCCCGCAGGGGGAGCGGCAGCGCGAGGTCGAGCGTTACCTCGCCCGGCTCGGCGGGTTCGGCGAGGTCACCGTCGACGGGCGGCAGTCGGCCGCGGACTGCGAGGCGATCAAGAGGTTCCAGCGCCGGTACGACATCCGGCCCGCCCACGGTCGAGCCGGTCCGACCACCGCCGACGTCGCCCGCCGCCTGGCCGAGACCGACACCGACCGGTGCCGGGCCGGCTCCGGTACGACGTTCTGTGTCGACCTGACCCGGCAGACGGTGTGGGCGGTCCGGAACGGGAAGGTGGTGATGCCGCCGACCGTCATCCGAACCGGCATGCCCGGGTACGCCACCCCGACCGGCACATACAAGATCAACTTCCGGAACGTGAAGGAGTGGTCCGACCCGTACGAGGTGTGGATGCCGTACTGGCAGCGGTTCGTCGGCGGGATCGGCTTCCACCAGACCACGACGTACCTGCACGACATGTCGATCGGCTCGCACGGCTGTGTCAACCTGCTGCCGGAGGACGCCCGCCGGCTGTGGGAGCTCGGCGCGATCGGCACCCGGGTGTACGTCTTCGGCCGCCGCCCCGACACCTGACCAGTGCGGCACCGCACCGGCGCGTCGCCGTTCCCCCGCCGGGGGCGGGGCGTTTCACGCGTGTCGCCGGGCGGTGCGTCCCGTCGCGGCAGGCGGATGGATGCGACTCTGAAGGCACGGCAGCGTGGCGGGAGGTTTGGCAGATGACGGTCGACGAGGCCCGACCCGAGATGGACCCTTCGGCCGCCGCGCCGGCCGACACCCCACCGGACGCCGCCTCCCGTGCCGAGCCCGCGCCGGCGTCCGCCGAACCGGTCTCCCGGGCCACCGTGCTGGCGTACGCCGTCGTCGCGCTGCTGCTGGCGATCTGGGTGCTGTTCGGCTGGCTGGTGCAGCGACAGGGCTTTGTCGAGTCCCTCGGGGAGGGGCTCGGTGCCGCGTTCACACTGCTGCTGATCGTCTCGGTGATCGGCACGGTACGCCGCAGCCGCCGCGGCTGAGACCTCGTCGCGTGCGGCGCCGCGACGGGGTGACGTCGCGCGTGCCGCGACCGGGGTTCCCGGGCGTGTGCCGCGGTCCCGACCGGTGTCCCTACTCCTCCCGGACGGCGGCGGTGATGCGGTGCAGGGCGAAGGTGTGCAACGTCTCGGTCCGTCTGTCCTCGGCACGCAGGTAGCCACCGCCGATCGACACCGGGCGGACCAGTCGGGACGCGGTCGCCCCGTGCGCGTCGACGTAGCCGACCCAGACCAGTGCCCGGTCCCGGACGGCCTGCTGGAGCACGGTCAACGCCTGGGTGTGTGGCATCGTCGGCACGCCGTCGCGCCTCCCGCCGCCCCGCACGGTGATCGGCGCCCGCCGGGCGGCCCGGGCGGCGGCGTCGCCCCGGCGGACCTGCTCGACGATGCCGAGCAGCCGGGGCGTGGTCAGCCGGGGAGTGGCCAGCGGATCGACCACCCGGTTCGCCACCGAGCCGCGCGCCGGTGCCCGGCGAACCCTCGGCCGGGTCAGCACCACGGCACCGCTCGCGTCCTCGGAGACCGGCGCGTAGCCGGCCTCGCGCAGCGCGGCGAGGAGCCGCCCCACCAGGTGCGGGGTGACGAGCACGGTCGGCGCCAGGCGGCGCAGCCCCATCGCGGCGAGCCGGCGGTCGGCCAACACCTGGGTCAGCAGCGCCTCGTCCTCGCTGCGCAGGTACGCCCCGGCGGCGCCGACCCGCAGCCCGCCGTGCCGCCGGGCGACGTCGTCGATCAGGTAGGTCAGCGTCTGCGGCACCGGCGTCCGGGAGCGCCGTGCGAAGAGCGCGTGCAGGTCCTCGGCGGCGTACCCGGCGTCCAGGGCGCGCCGCACGCTCGCCGCGGTGACCCGGTGCACGCTGGCCCCGCCCGCCGACTCGGGCTCGGCCACCATCGCCAGCTCGGCGGCGAGGGCCGGCTCGGGCGGCCCGGGAACCACCACGGTCAGGTCGGCCTGGAGCAGGACGTGGTCGACGGGTGAGGGAAGCAGGGCGTCCAACGCCCGGACCGCCGGTGACCCGCCGCCGGCCGCCCCGTCGGCGTCGGCGCGGATCCCGAGCGGGTCGTCGCCCTCGGCGGGCCCGGTGTCCCCGGCCACCCACTGCGCGAACAGCAGCTTCCCGTACGACGTGAGGGCGCCCAGCCCGGTCACCCCGAGCAGCGCCGCCTCGGCCAGCACCTCCCGCTGCCCGGCCTCCCGGCCCAGGTTGCGGCGTGGTGCGCGCCAGGCGAGCAGTGCCACCACGTCGTCCGGGTCCGGCGCGACCCCCGGAGCGAGGTCGTCGAGGACCTCAAGGACGGCGCGGCGGAGCGCCGGGGCCCCGGCCCGTTCCGCCTCCGGGGAGAAGAGGGTGATCACCCGGTCCCGGTCGTCCCGCTGTCCGACCAGCCCCACCTGGCGGGTCATGGCCAGCCAGGCCCGGGCCAGATGCTCCCAGCGGTGCGCCAGGGAGGCGTCCCGCCAGGACTCGTACCCGAGCGTGGGGAGGATCTGCTGGTCGGCGCCGGCGCGGGCGGTGGTGGCACCCGGCAGGTCCGTCTCGCCCAGCAGGCCGGCGGCGTACGCCACCTCCAGCAGCAGTGCGGCGGTCGGCTCGTCCAGCCCGGTCGTCCTGGCGATCCGGCGCAGGTCACGGACTCCGAGCCCACCGGAGCGCAGCAGCGGGGCGGGCTCGGCGGCGAGCAGCTCCAGCAGCGCCTCGGTGCGCCGTACCGCCTCCATCGCCTGGCCGGCGCCGGCCGAGTCGACGGCCTTGGGCTCCCGTTCCGGGCCGGTCACCGCCGGTGGTTGTGGCCGCAACGGCCCGAGCGGGCCCGTGTCGCGGCGCAGCAGCAGTCCGACCTCCCGGGGCAGCTCGACGGCGGCCGGCCGGCCGGAGGTGCCGGCCTCCGAGATCGGTACCAGCAGTTTCTGCTCGACCAGCCAGGAGACCGGGCCCGCCGACTCCGCGTTGGGCGTGGCCGGCAGTGTCCCGACCGGCGGCCCGGCGGCCAGCCGGTCGAGGATCGCGCGGGCCGCGGGCGGTGCGGCCAACAGGGTGCGGCGCAGCCGGGCCGGGTCGGAGACCAGGACCGCCGCCGTCGGGTCGAGCTCCGCCGCGGGCCGTCCCAGCCCCGCCGGGTACGGTGAGCAGACCTCGTCGACCCCGGCCGCGACGCGCAGCGCCTCCTCCGGCCCGTACAGCAGGAACAGCGCGCGGAGCCGGTCGATCGCGGCCCGGACGGCGGCCCGCTCGGTCCGGCGCCGGTCGCCGGTGGCGGATCCGACGACGAAGGTGAGGATCTCCTCGACCGAGGTCTCACCCGCCCCGGCTTCGGAGTCGCCGGCCGGGGCCCCGTCCGTCCCGGACGTCGGGGGCGCGGCGGCGGCCCGGCGGGTCAGCCGGGCCGCGTCGAGAATCCGCAGGGTGAACTCGTCGAGCCCGTCCAGGGCACGGGCGACCGACACCCGGGACTGGACCCGGACCGCGAGAGCGGACATGTCGGTCGGTACCGGCACGACGAGGTCCGGACGTAGCCGGAACAGGGCGGCGAGCGCCTCGTCGGGCAGCGACCGCAGGTGATCGGCGAGCGTGGTCATCGCCTTCCCACGCTATCCGTCCCGGTGCCGGTGCGCCGTCTCGGTCGTCCGGCTCGGTCTGGGTGCGCGACCGTCCCGACCCGGTCACCGGTTCGGGCCGGTGATCCCGCGCCCACCCGCGCCCCGGGTGATCGACCGCGTGGCACGATGGTCGATGTGACCGCTCCCGCCGCCGTCGGGTTCGACCTCGACATGACCCTGCTCGACACCCGTCCCGGGATCGCCGCGGCGTACCGGAAGCTGTCCGAGGTGACCGGCGTGTACGTCGACACCGACGCGGTGGTGAGCCGGCTCGGTCCCCCGCTGCGGGAGGAGATCCGCCGCTGGTTCCCACCGGAACAGGTCGAGACGGCGGTCCGGACGTATCGGGCGCTCTATCCCGAATACGCCATCACCACCTCACGGCCGCTGCCCGGTGCCCTGGAGGCGGTGGCGGCGGTCCGGCGGCACGGGCTGCGGGTGGTGGTGGTCACCTCCAAACACGGCCGGCTCGCCCGGCTGCACCTGGAGCACGTCGGGCTGGAGGTCGACGCCCTGGCCGGCGACCTCTTCGCCGAGGACAAGGCGACCGCGTTGACCGCGCACGGCGTACGGCTCTACGTGGGCGACCACGTCGGCGACATGGTCGCGGCGCGCACTGCCGGCATACCCGGAGTCGGGGTGACCACCGGGCCGTGTGACGCCGACGAACTGCGCTCGGCCGGCGCGGAGCTGGTGCTGGCCGACCTTACCGGATTCCCGCAGGCGCTACCGCGGGTGATGCGGCTAGCCTTGTGATAAAGCAATCTCAGGGGAGTCGAGGTCTACAGGTGCCAACGGGTCGAGTGAAGTGGTACGACGCGACCAAGGGGTACGGGTTCGTCACCAGCGACGAGGGTGGCGACGTGTTCCTGCCGAAGGGCGCGCTGCCCGCTGGTGTCACCGACCTCAAGGGCGGCCAGCGGGTTGAGTTCGGTGTGGTGGACAGCCGCCGCGGTGCGCAGGCACTCGGTGTGAAGCTGCTGGAGCCGCCACCGTCCATCGCGGAGCTTCGGCGCCGTCCGGCAGAGGAGCTGCACGGCCTGATCGAGGACATGATCAAGGTCCTGGAGGCGAAGGTGCAGCCGGTGCTGTCCCGGGGCCGCTTCCCGGACAAGAAGACCGCGCAGACCGTGGCCCAACTGGTGCACGCCGTCGCCCGCGAGCTGGAGATCTGAGTCCGCCGGCCCCGGCGGCCGGCGTGCCGGCCGGTCAGTCGAACGGGGTCGTGACGGGCGGGGTCAGTCCGGCCGCGGCGGCCCGGCCGAGCAGGGCGTCGATTGCCGCCCGGCCCTCGGCGCCCAGCTCGGCGGTGAACTCGTTGACGTAGAGCCCGATGTGCCGGTCCACCACGTCGGGCTCCATCTCCTGGGCGTGCGCCAGGACGTAGTCGCGGGTCGCCGCCGGATCGGCCCAGGCCTGCCGTAGGGAGGCACGGATCCACCCGGCCGCCTCCTGCGGGTCGACGGCGCCCCTGCGGGCCAGGATGGCGCCGAGCGGGATCGGCAGCCCCGTGTCGCCCTCCCACCACTCGCCGAGGTCGACCAGGGCGGTCAGCCCGTGTCGGGGGTACGTGAACCGCGCCTCGTGGATCACCAGTCCGGCGTCGAACCGGCCGGCCGCCACACCCGGCATGATCTCGTGGAACGGCACCACCTCGATCCTCGCCGGGGGTCGCTGTGCCGACCAGAGCCGGAACAGCAGGTACGCGGTCGTCCGGTCGCCCGGCACCGCGACGGTGGCACCGGTCAGGTCGGGGTTGCCCGCACGCTCGCCCCGGACCAGCACCAGCGGCCCACAGCCACGCCCGAGCGCCCCGCCGCACGGCAGGAGGTGGTAGTCGCGGAGCAGCCAGGGCAGGGCCGCGTAGCTCACCTTCACCAGGTCGTACGCCCCGCGCTCGGCGGCGGTGTTGGTGACGTCGACGTCGGCGTAGACCACCTCGACCGGCGGCGCGCCGGGCACCAGGCCGTGCACCAGGGCGTGGAAGACGAAGGTGTCGTTGGGGCAGGGCGAGATCGCGAGAGTGAGCGCCACGGACCCACCGTAGTCCCCGCCCCCGGCCGGTGCCGCACCGCATGGCACCGGGACGCGGTACGACCGGCCGCCGGCGCGGTGTCCACACCGTCCACCGGTGCGCGGGACGGGTCGACGATTGTGCACGCGTACTAGGCTGGATGTTGGCGGTTCGACGGCCCCGGCGGGGACGCCCGCCCCGGTGCGCGGGTCCGGACGCGACCGGGCCGATCTGCGACGGGAGGCGGGCATGGGCCCGGGCTGGTACCCCGACCCGACGGGCCGACAGCCGTTGCGCTGGTTCGACGGCACACGGTGGACACCGCAGGCCCTGGACGGCTGGCAGCGCCCGGTGGTGGACCCGTTGCCCACCGTGGACGACGCCGGTTCTGAGACACCCCCGTCCGGCCTCGCCCCACCGGCGACCGGGGCGGTGCCGGTGGTGCCGGGGCCGGCGGCGTCGCCGGAGCCCCGGACCGTGCCGGCGCCGGGTTCGCCGGCGCCGGGTTCGCCGCCGCCGGGGTCGGCGCCGCCGGGGTCGGCGGGGTCGCCCGGGGTGCCGTGGGAGCAGGGGCAGGTCAGGATCTCCCAGATCTGGCGTCTGCTGGTCGTCGCCGGGGCCGCCGTGGGCATGGCGTTCGGGTTCCTGGTGCTGCCGTGGATCGAGCTGGAGTTCGGTGGTCACCGGGTGGCGGTCGGCTACCTCGAGTTCGCGGACTGGGCCCGGACCAACGGTGTCCACGTCGGCGGCTGGCGCATCGCGTACGCCGACGGGCTGGCCGTCCTGCTGGCGGTTGTCGGCCTGGTGGTGGCGACCGCGTCGGCGGTGGCCACGATCCTCTGGGGCCGGACGCCCGGCTGCGCCGTACAGGTGTTGATGGCCGTGCTGTGGGCACTCAGCATCGCCGGGACCCCGCCGGGGCGCATCGTCGACCTGCCGTGGACCGGGCCGCCGTACGCGGTGGTGGGGATCGCACCCATGCTGGTCGTCGCGAGTTACTGCGCTCTGATGTTCTCGATCGGTGACTTCTGGTCGGGGAAGGCGAAGAGTCGGAGGGGCTCGTCCTGATCCCACGCCCGGGTTCCCGGCCGCGGGTGGGTCACCGGCCGCTCAGCCGGACAGCCCCTTGTCGAGCGCGGCGGCGGCGTCGGTCAGGGCCGCGAGGGCGGCGTCGATCCGCCAGGCAGCCCGGTCACGCGGCCCGACCGGGTTGGAGATGGTGCGCAGTTCGGCGAAGGGGAGTCCGGCGGCGGTCGCGGCGACGGCGACGCCGTACCCCTCCATCGCCTCCGCCACCGCGTCCGGATAGCGGCCGAGCAGCGCGGCGGCCGTCGGCGCGGTCCCGGTCACGGTGCCGAGGGTGAGCACGGTACCGGTGACCGCGTGTGGCAGGCCGCTCGTCAGCCGCGCCAGCAGCTCCGGGTCGACCGGCATGGTGGTGGTGCCGAAACCCAGCTCGTCCAGGGTGAGGAAGCCGTCGGGCGACTCGGCGCCCAGATCGGCGGCGACACTGCGGGTGGCGAGCACGGTACCGCCGACCGGCACCCGGCCGGGAAAGCCGCCGCCGATCCCGGCGCTGATCACCGCCCGGTACGGCTCCCCGGCCGCCTCGGCCAGGGCGATCAGCCGGGCCGTACCGGCGGCGGCCGCGGCCGGACCGACCCCGACCGGCGCCACCGTCACCGCGTCGGTGGTCAGGCCGGCCCGGACCGCCTCCGCCTCGGCCTCGACCGCGGTGGCAAGCAGGATGCGACCGGCCACTACCGACCTCCCCGGGTCTGCCGCCGGGGGTCCTCGTCGCCGGGTCCGGAGCCGGAGGCGGCGGAGGAGGGCCGGTAGATGTGGTAGCCGGGAGGCGCGAGTGTCCCGTCCTCGGTGCCGTGGTCGGTCGGCGGCTCAGCGGACCCTTCCCGCGCCGCCGGGGTGACGGTGGCGACGGGGGTGGCCGGTGCCGCGTCCCGAGGGTTCACGGGCTGGTGGCGGCCTTTCGGACGCCGTCCGGTTCCGGGGCTTCCGGCCGGGTCGGGCCCGTCGGCGCCGGACCGGTGGGCGGATTCGGCGTGTCGTGTCGACCCGGTCGGGTCGGGGTCGGCCCGGCCGTCCTCGCTCCGTCCCGCGGCGTGTGGCCCGTCGTGCGGCTCCCCGCGTGGCCCGTCGTGCGACCCGTCCTCGGCGAGGGCCCGGCCGGAGAGCCGTTCGCCGCGGAGCCGGACGGCGACGACGACGGTCCGGGCCGCCGCGACGACCGCGAGACCGGCCAGCACCCCGATCCCGATCCGGCCGTCGACCGGGATCAGCCCGAGGGCGCCACCGGCCACGAAGGCCAGCATCAGGATCGTCTCGGAGTGGGCGAACGCGGTGGCCCGGAGCCGTTCGGCGACGCGCTCCTGGATGGTGGCGTCGACGGCCAGTTTGGCGATGCCGCTCACGGCGGAGGTGACCAGGCAGAGCAGGGCGACGAACGCCAGGGAGAACCAGACCGTCGCCACCGCTCCCACCCCGGCTGCCAGCACCATGCCGGTGGCCTGCAGCGCGACCGGGCGGTGGATCCGCAGGCGGGTGCCGAGCGCGGTGGCCAGGAAGCCGCCGACGCCCAGCGCGGCTCCGACCACCCCGAGGGCGAGCTCGTCGGTGAGTTCCCGACCGAACAGGGTGGTGTCCAGGTCACCGGCCCTGATGACGAAGGCGAGGAAGAGCAGGAGGAAGCCGTACTGGGCGCGGAGCGTGGCGCCGCCGACCAACGCGGCGACCACCAGCCGCCCGGACGGGCCGCCCCCGCCCAACGCCCGCTCCCGGCTGCCCGGGCGCAGCCGCAACGCCTGGAAGGCCCGGGGTACGGTCTCCGGTGGATCGGAGTCGGCCCGGGGCGGCAGGCGCAGCGCGATCACCATGCCGACCAGGAAGATCACCGAGGCGACCCGGAGCGGCCACTGCGGGCCGAGCCAGAACGCCGCCAGCCCGATCGGGACGACCACGCCGCCGGCGATCGAGCCGTACACGCTGGCCCGGGCACCGACCTGGGAGAGCCCGACTCCGTCCGGCAGCAGCCGGGGCACCGCCGCCGACCGGGCCACCCCGTACGCCCGGGAGAGCGCCAGCACCCCGAAGGCGGCCGGGTAGAGCCCGAAGCCGTGGATGTGGTCCGAGATCAACCAGGCCAGGAAGGCCCGGCCGAGCATGGTCGTGGCCAGGGCGTACCGGCGGCCGTGCCGGAAGTGGTCGAGCAGCGGGCCGACCACCGGCGCGAGCAGAGCGAACGGCACCATCGTGATCAGCAGGTAGAGCGCCACCCTGCTGCGTGCCTCGCCCAGCGGCACGTTGAAGAAGATCGTCCCGGCCAGGCCGATGGCGATCAGGGTGTCCCCGGCGCAGGAGGCGGCGTGCAGGTCGAAGAGGCGGACCATGCCGGCCTCGCCGCCCGCACCCTTCTCGCGGACCCGGGCGACCCGCCGCCCGGTCCAGCGTGCGCCGCCGAAGCCGGCTCGCAGCAGCAGCCGGACGGCGCGGACGACGGTGCCGGCGACACGTCCGAGGAGGAAACCCCCGGACCGGGTGGAGAGCGGCATGAGCACCATCCTCGCCCATTCGGCCGGTGACCGTCGGTTCCGTGCCGAGACATCCGTGCTGAACGGCGCCGGGGAGTGCCGCCGACCCGCCGTCAAGGATAGGCAAGAATAGGTGAGTGACCAGGACCAGCACCTCTCGCGCACCGCGGCTCGACCAGGTGTGCGCCAACGCCGTCGACGTGGCGCGCGGCGGCATCACCGAGGTCGAGCCGGCCGCCGTCGGCGAACACCTGGGCGCCATTGCCGAAGGTGACCGGCTGGTTACGCACCTGTTCGAGTGTCGGCTGGGCGGATACCGTGGCTGGCGGTGGGCGGTGACCGTGACGCGCATTCCGCGTAGCCGGAAGGTCACGATCTGTGAGACGTCCCTGCTGCCCGGTCCGGACGCCCTGCTGGCCCCGAACTGGCTGCCCTGGCAGGACCGGTTGAAGCCGGGTGACCTCGGCGTCGGTGACCTGCTGCCCACCCCACCGGACGACGAGCGGCTCGTCCCCGGCTATCTGCACTCCGACGACCCGGCGGTCGAGGAGACCGCCTGGGAACTCGGTCTCGGCCGGGTCCGCGTGATGTCCCGCAAGGGCCGTACCGACACCGCCCAGCGGTGGTACGACGGCGACCGCGGGCCCTCGGCACCCATCTCCGTCGCCGCACCGCGCGCCGCCCGGTGCGGGACCTGCGGCTTCTACCTTCCGCTGGCCGGCGCGCTGCGGCAGGCCTTCGGGGTGTGCGGCAACCTCTACGCCCCGGACGACGGTCGTGTGGTCAGCGCCGACCACGGGTGCGGGGCCCACTCGGAGGCGTTGGTGGAGACGTCCGAGGGTCCGGTGGACGAGCTGCCCACGGTCTACGACGACGGTGAGGTCGAGGCGATCACGGTGGGGCGGACACCCGACTCCGTCGAGCCGGGTGAGCCGGCCGAGCCGAACGGGCAGGGCTGAGCCGAACGGGCACGGTCCGGGCGGGCCCTCGCACGTCGGCCGTGAGGCCGACGTGGCCGGACGGTCCGCCTCAGCGTCCGGCGCGGCGACGTCGGCGCTCGGCGTCGTGCCGGAGCATCACGGCGAGCCCGACGAAGCCGGAGAGGACACCGGCGAGGCAGATCCAGAGCCAGTCCTCGCGGTCGTGCGCCGCGAGCCAGTCGCCGAAGAAGACCAGCAACACCAGCCCGACGACGGCCCAGACCACGGTGCCGGCGACCGCGAACGGCACCATCGGCGGGTCGAGCGGCTCGACCGGTGGCGCCGCGCCCGACCGGTCGGACGGCGCCGCGTCCCGGCCACCCCCGCGCGTGGGGACGGTCGGTGCGGATCGCGGCTCGTCGGGCACGGAAGACAGGGTACGGCCCACTGACCTGGAACCGTAACCGGGAAGGTATTTGCCGGTGACCGGCGATCTGGCACCATGCGGTTCGGCATGTGACCCCCCACCTGCGAGGATATGTCTGATGGACGACGCTGCGGCCACTCCCGCCGCCGAAGCCGGCGACACGGCCGCCGGCAGGCCCACCCCGGGCGGCACCACCGCCTCCGCTGCCGCCACGGCTCCCCGTAACGCCTTCGACCGCTTCTTCGAGATCTCCGCCCGCGGCTCGAACCTGGGCCGGGAGGTTCGTGGCGGCCTCGCCACGTTCTTCACGATGGCCTACATCGTGGTGCTGAACCCCCTGATCATCGGCAGTGCCGTGGACGGGGACGGGAAGAGGCTCGCGATCCCGGCGCTCGCCGCCGCCACCGCCCTGGTGGCCGGGGTGATGACGATCCTGATGGGGGTCGTGGGCCGCTTCCCGCTGGCCCTGGCCGCCGGCCTCGGGGTGAACGCGCTGGTGGCGTACGAGATCGCCCCGCAGATGACCTGGGCCGACGCGATGGGCCTGGTGGTGATCGAGGGCGTCATCATCGCGATCCTGGTGCTGACCGGCCTGCGTACCGCCGTGTTCCGGTCGGTCCCGACGCAGCTGAAGACCGCGATCGGGGTGGGGATCGGGCTGTTCCTGACGATCATCGGCCTGGTCGACGCCGGCTTCGTCCGGCGGATCCCCGATGCGGCGAACACCACCGTGCCGGTCGGGCTCGGCATCGGCGGCAAGCTGGTCACCTGGCCGGCGCTGGTCTTCGTCCTGGGTCTGCTGGTGACGCTGGTGCTGGTGGTACGTCGGGTCAAGGGCGCGATCCTGCTCGGCATCCTCATCTCGACCGTGCTGGCGATCATCGTCGAGGCGATCGCCAAGGTCGGCCCCTCGACCGTCGACGGCACGCCGAACCCGTCCGGCTGGTCGCTGAACGTGCCACGGCTGCCGGACACGGTGGTGGACGTCCCGGACCTCTCCCTGCTGGGTCAGTTCAACGTGCTCGGCTCGTGGCAGCGGGCCGGCTGGCTGGTCGTGGTCCTGTTCGTCTTCACCCTGCTGGTCACCGACTTCTTCGACACGATGGGGACGATGGTGGCCGTCGGCCAGGAGGGCGGGCTGCTCGACGAGGAGAAGATGCCGCCGCGTACCCGGGAGATCCTGCTGGTCGACTCGGTCGCCGCGGCCGTCGGCGGTGCGACGAGCACGTCGAGCGCCACGTCGTACATCGAGAGCGCCGCCGGGGTCGCGGAGGGCGCCCGCACCGGTGTGGCCAACCTGGTCACCGGCGGACTCTTCCTGCTGGCCATGTTCCTCACGCCGCTGGTCGTGGTGGTGCCGTTCGAGGCGGCCTCGACCGCGCTGGTGATCGTCGGGTTCCTGATGATGACCGCGGTCCGGAGCATCGACTGGACCGACTACGAGATCGCCATCCCGGCCTTCCTCACCATCGTGTTGATGCCCTTCACCTACTCGATCTCCAACGGGATCGGGGCCGGGGTCATCTCGTACGTGGTGCTCAAGCTCGCCCGGGGCAAGGCCCGCGAGGTGCATCCGCTGCTGTACGGGGTGGCGGTGCTCTTCGCGCTCCACTTCCTGCGCGGCCCGATCGAGTCCGTGGTGTTCTAGCCGTCGGCGCGCCGGCCGGCGCGGCCCGTACCCGGGTGCCGGGTGTGCCCGGCGCCGCGCCGGCCGGCCCCGCCCGAGGGTGCGATCGGCGGGTCGCACCCTCGGGACCGGGAGTAGCGCCCTACGGGACCGGGAGTAAAGTTCGTGGCCAGCCACCCCCGGGTCGGTGATGTCGGTCATACGATCGGTCGTTAGCCAAGCTTATTAGTTAGGCTAACTATCGTGACGGAGTGGACGGTGATGGCGAAGCCCATGCCGGCGACCCAGCTCGCCACGGTGCTGCGTGACGCGATCACCCGACTCAACCGACGGGTACGGCAGACCCGCCCCGTGGGTGACCTCACCGGAACCCAGCTCTCCGCGCTGACCAGCCTCGAACTGGCCGGTGCCCTGACCCCTCGGGAACTGGCCGACGTCGAACGGGTCCAGCCACCGACGATGACCAAGATCGTCGCGAAGTTGGAGGAGCGCGGCCTCGTGCGGCGCACCCCGCACCCGACCGACGGCCGGCAGGTCATCCTCGCCGTGACCGACCCCGGCCGCACGATGCTCGCCCAGTTCGAACGGGCCCGCAACGAGTGGCTGGCCGGCCGGCTGGCCGAGCTGACCCCGGAGGAACGCGACGTGCTGCGGCAGGCCGCCGAGATCCTGCAGAAGGTGGCTCGCGACTGAGGGACACGTCCATCGGGTCCGCTTCGTCCGCCAGGTGACCCGGCGTCATCGCCGGGTACACGGATGACGCGTACGACCCGAGGAGGCGCAACCCCGAGTGCGGGCAAAGCTGAGCACCACCTTCCAGTCCCTGACGGTTCGCAACTACCGGCTCTTCGCCACCGGTCAGCTGATCAAGCTGATCGGCGTCTGGGTCATGTTCACGGCCCAGGACTGGCTCGTTCTCAACCTGTCGGACGACAACGCCACGGCGCTCGGCATCGTGGTGGCGGCGCAGTTCACCCCCGTACTCCTGCTCACCCTCCTCTCCGGTCGCCTCGCCGACCGGTACGACAAGCGCATCCTGCTGATCATCGCGAACAGTGCCTGGAGCTTCCTCTCGCTCACCATGAGCGTCCTGGTCATCACCGGACTGGTGCGGCTCTGGCACCTCTACGTCTTCGCCGCCCTGCTCGGGGTCGCGAACGCGGTCGAGACCCCGGTACGGCAGTCGTTCGTCTCGGAGCTCGTCGGCACGTCCCTGCTGCCGAACGCGCTCGCCCTCTCCGCCGCGACGTTCAACTCCGCCCGGATCGTCGGTCCGGCGGCGGCCGGCGTGGCGATCGCGCTCTTCGACGTCGGGCCGGTCTTCCTGCTCAGCGCGTTCAGCTCGATCGCCCCGGTGGTCTGTGCGCTGCGGATGAACGCCGGCGAACTCCACCGCGACGACCTGCCGCCAGCCTCCGAGCGCGACTCCGCCCGGGTCGTCGACGGGCTCCGGTACGTCGCCCGCCGCTCCGACCTGTTGCTGCCGATGATGTTGATGTCGGTGATGGGGCTGACGCTGTTCAACTTCCAGCTCACCCTTCCCGCGCTGGCCAAGACCACCTTCAGGACCGGGGCCGCCTCGTTCGGTCTCTTCACCACCTCGCTGGCGATCGGTGCGCTGTGTGGGGCGCTCGCCGGCAGCGGCCGGCGCAGCCGGCCGTCGGTCTGGCTGGTGCTCGGGGCCGCGATCGGAACCGGGATCTTCGGTACCCTCGTCGGTCTCGCCCCGGCGTACTGGATGGTGGTGGCGCTGCTGCCGCTGACCGGCTTCTTCATGGTCTTCTTCGCCCAGGCCGCCAACCAGCGGGTGCAACTCGGGGTCGACGGTGCCTTCCGGGGCCGGGTCATGGCGCTGTGGGTGCTCGTCTTCCTCGGCAGCAACCCGGTCGGCGCGCCGATCATCGGCTGGATCGCCGAGCGCTTCGGCGCCGGGGCGAGCATCTGGATCGGAGGGCTCCTCTCGGCGGCCGCCGCGACCGCGGCGCTGGTCTGGCAGCTGCACCGCACCGGCGCCCGGCTGAGGCTGCGGATCCTGCCACTGCCACGGTTCTACGTCGTGAAATCCGCGGACCTGTGAGCGGATCCGGAGCCGGGCCCGGCGGGCGGGCCGGGAGTTGTCGTACCGCTCTGGTTGGCTGACCGGATGCCGACCCACTCGCGATTCCTCGCCCACCTGGCCACCGAGCAGGCACGGCTGCGCCAGCTCGCCGCGTCGACCGATCCGACGGCGCCGGTGCCGAGCTGTCCGGACTGGACGGCCGACGAGCTGACCCGCCACGTCGCCGTGGTCTACCTGCACAAGGTCGAGTGCATGCGCCTGGGGCGGGAGCCAACGGCGTGGCCGCCGTCGCGGGCCGACGGGTCGATCAGCGCAGGCCCGGACCGACTGCTGTGCTGGCTGTGGCGACGATCGGGAGACGACGACGTAACGTGGAGCGGCGACCACAGCGCCGTCGCGCGGCTCCGGCTGGCGCTCGGCGTGGCCACCCAGTGAGCCAGAAGACTCGATGACCGTCAAACGGGCGGCGGGACCCCGGGTACCGCCCCCGGCGTCGGAGGATGTGTTCGCCGTGCATGCCCTCACGCTGCCGCTGGCACTGCTCGTCACCGTCTGTCTGCCGGTCGTGGTGGCCGCGCTGGTCCGCGTCGACGCACTGTTCGACGGCCTCGCGCGGCGAGCCGCGGTACGGCGTACGGCCCGCGGGCGGCGGTGCCGGTCCCACCAGCTCGACCGGGTGTTCCCGTCGGGCGTGTCGCGACCGGAGGTCGACCCCGGCACGCGGCCGGGCGACCCGGGCATCGAGCAGCTCGCCGCCGAGCTGCGGCGGTTGGGTTCGTATCTGTCCCAGCTCTCCGGTGACGCGCGGTCGTGGCGGGAGGCACTGCTGGCGGCGTACGACGACCGGTTGCGGTTGGCCAGCCGACGGCTCGGCGTGGCGGAGTACCTGGCGGACCTGGAGGGCGTCGACCGCGACATCGAACGGGTACGCGTCGAGGGCGAGCTGGAGGCGGCCGGGCTGGTGCTGCGGGACCCGCACCCCGGACCCCGCCGACCGGCGAGCTGAGGCGACCATGCGACTCTTCGTCGCCGTCTATCCGCCGGCGGAGGCGCTGGACGACGTGATGGCGCAGGCCCGCCGGCTCCGGATCGGCGCGGCGGCCGACGCCGGAGTCAACGTACGGCTGGCCGCCCGGGCGAACCTGCACGTCACGGTCGCCTTCCTCGGCGAGGTCGAGGACGGCCGACTGCCCAGGGTCGAGGAGGCCCTCGGCCGGGCGGTGCGATCGTGGCACAGCCCACCGGGCCGGCGGCGCGGGCGCGACTCCGCGACCGGCGGGGCCGACCGGGGAGGTGATCCGGTCCCGCCGGCGCCGCTACGGCTCCGGCTCGCCGGTGGCGGCCGGTTCGGCCGTGGCCGGTTCACCGTCCTGTGGGTCGGACTGCTCGGCGACGTTGCCGGGTTGCGCCGGCTGTCCGACGCCACCCGGCGCGAGCTGCGCCGGGCCCGCCTGCCGTACGATCCCCGGCCGCTGCGGCCGCACCTCACCCTGGCCCGCCCGGGCGACCGGATCGACCGGGAGAGTCTCGACGCGGACCTGCGTACCCTCGACGGCTATCTCGGGCCGTCCTGGTCCGCGACCGAGCTGGTGCTCGTCCGCAGCCACCTCGGCCCCCGACCGACGTACGACCGGCTGGCGTCCTGGCCCCTGACCGACCTCGGCGCCGTGGGCGGGCCGCCGGCCGGCCCACGGACGGTGGGGGAGCCGACAACCGGGCGGCGGCCCGGTACCGAACCGCTCGTGGGCGATGGGACGGGGGAGCTGGTGGACCTGGCGGAGGTGGCGCTGCGACCGGTCGAGGAGGCCGATCTCGACGGACTGTTCGCGCAGCAGCGGGATCCCGAGGCGGTCCGGATGGCGGCGTTCACGGTCGCCGATCCCGACGACCGGGCCGCCTTCGACGCGCGGATGCGCCGGCTGCGGTCCTCACCCGAGGTGACGCTGCGGGCGGTGACGCTGGCCGGGCGGCTCGTCGGCAGTGTCGGCAGTTTCGTCGTGGCGGGTGACACCGAGATCACCTACTGGCTGGACCGCGCGGTCTGGGGCCGTGGTGTCGCCACCCGGGCCCTCCGGCTCTTCCTTCCGACGGTTCCGGTCCGGCCGCTGTACACCCGGGTGGCGAGCGACAACACCGGCTCGCTGCGGGTGCTGCACAAGGTGGGCTTCGTCGTCGTCGGCACACGGCGCTCCTACGCCGCCGGGCGGGGCGCGGTCATCGAGGAGACCCTGCTCCGTCTCGGCTAGTACGACGGGGACGGCGTGCCGTCGGAGTGAGACCGGCCGGACGGGGCGTCCGCCGCCGCCAGGCACCGCGACACCTGCTCCTCGGTGCCCGGTTCGACGACGACGAACTGGCCCATCATGCCCGAGTCCTCGTGCCGGAGGATGTGGCAGTGGTACATGTACGGTGCGGTCGGGTCGGTGTGGTGGCCGAACCGTACGGCGAGGCGGACGGTCACCCTCTTCGGCACGTGCACGGTGTCCTTGGGCCCGGCCAGGTGTGCCGGCGGTGGGGCGCCGTCGACGTCCAGCACCCGGAACGACACTCCGTGGATGTGGAAGTTGTGGGTGTGGTCGCCGTTCTCGACCTCCCAGATCTCGCGGGCGCCGGCCGGCACCACCTCGTCGATGCGGGACAGGTCCATCCGTCTGCCGTTGATGGTGTCGTGTCCGTCGAGCCGGAACCGCCGCACCCGCGCGCCCAGCGTCGTCACCGGCGTCCGTGACGTCCAGTCCGGCGGCGGTGACGCCGCCAGTCGTGTCCCGGCAACGATCTGTAGGAGATCGAAGTCGCCCTGGTCGATGTCCGTGGAGCCTCCGACACTGCGGAGGGTGGCCGTCTCTCCGGGGGTGGACCGGGCGACGATCTCCACCCGTTCGGCCGGGGTCAGGGAGATCTCGTCCACCTCGACCGGTGTGTCGAGCAGGCCGGCGTCGTTGGCGACGACGTGGAAGCCGCGACGGTCGGCGAACCGGACGTGGTACACGCGGGCGTTCGAGCCGTTGAGGAGACGGAAACGCACCCGCTCGGTGGTGACCTCGAGATACGGGTCGTGGGTGCCGTTGACCAGGACGCGGTCGCCCAGGATGCCGTACGTGCCCCGGAGCGGGTCGCCGGCCAGCGAGCCGTCGGGCGCGAAGCGCTTGTCCTGGAGGATGAGGGGGATGTCGTCGACGCCGTAGGTGCCGGGAAGTTCCGGGCCGTCCGGCTCGTCGACGAGGAGCAGCCCCGCCAGGCCCCGGTACACCTGCGACGCGGTGCTTCCCTGCCGGTGGGGGTGGTACCAGAAGGTCGCGGCCGGCTGGTCGACCGTCCACCGCGGCGTCCACGTCGCCCCGGGCTCGATCGGCTGGTGTGGTCCTCCGTCCATCCGGGCGGGCAGCCGTATCCCGTGCCAGTGCACGGTGCTGACCTCGTCGAGCTGGTTGGTCACCGCCATCTGCACCGTCTCGCCGCGGCGGAGGCGGATGGTGGGGCCGAGGTGCGGTCCGTTGAAGCCCAGGGTCTCCGTCCACGTGCCGGGCAGCAACTCGCTCCGGCCGCGCCGCATCGTCAGCTCGAACCGCCGGACACCGTCCGCGTCGGTGGTCGACCCGGCCAGTGGAGGGACACGCAGACGGTTGCGGACGGTCGACCGCCGGGGTGCTGGGCCCTGGTCCGACGCGCTCGCCGGACCACTGGCGGCAAGGACGGGCAGCGCGGCCAACATGAGAACGTTTCTGCGGCGCACTCTTCCATGTTGCCCCAGATTGGTGGTGTTTACCTCGAAAGCCCGGTAAGCGGCTGAACCGGTGAGGTCAGCGGTGTCCGACCGACGACGCCCGGTGTGCCCGGGCGAACCTCTCCGACAGGACACCCAGCTCGGCGATCAACTCCGGGGGTTCGCGCACCGTGAAGTCACACCCGAGCAGGGCCAGCTGCGCCACCAGGTACATGACCGAGTCCGCGCCGGTGACCAGGAGACAGGTGGCCTCGTCCACCGCCTCGACCGTTCCGACCGTCGGTGGCACCCGCTCGGCGATCACCGGGGCCGGCGCGTGGACCAGGATCCGGGCCCGGAACCGGTACGGCGCGGTCGTGATGGAATCCGCGACGAACGCCGCCGCGTCCGGCGGGTCGGCGGCGGGGGTGAACGTGCTCCCGGTGCCGCGCAGGCCGCTGATCCGGTCGACCCGGAAGGTACGCCAGTCGTCCCGGGTCTCGTCCCAGGCCACCAGGTACCAGCGGCGGCCGGTGTGCACCAGCCGGTGGGGCCGCACCGTCCGGGTCTGGGTCGCGCCGTCGCGTCCCCGGTAGTCGAAGGCGAGGCGCTGGTGCGCCTGACACGCCTCGGCGATGGCGGTGAGCAGCTCCGGCTCGACCGTGGGGGCCGGGCTGGGCAACGGCACGGTGGCGTGCCGCAGCGCGGCGGTGCGTCGGCGGAGTCGGGCCGGCAGGATCCGGTCCAGCTTGGCCAGCGCCCGCAGCGAGGTCTCGGCGATGCCGGCCACGGTGTGGTTCGTGGCGCTGCGCAGGCTCAGCACCACCGCCACCGCCTCGTCGTCGTCGAGCAGCAGCGGCGGGAGCTTCGACCCGCTGCCGAGCCGGTAGCCACCGGCGACGCCGGGGGTGGCGAGCACCGGGTAGCCGAGCTCCCGCAGCCGCGTGACGTCGCGGCGCAGCGTCCGCACGGTCACGCCCAGCCGCTCGGCCAGCTCCGGGCCGGTCCACTCCGGGCGGGTCGGCAGCAGGGAGAGCAGCCGCAGCAGCCGCGCCGACGTGTCGAGCATGACGTCAAGCCTGCCAGCGAAACGAGGACCGGACCTGTCCGCAATCGAGGTTAGCGTTCCCGCAGGGCGCCGGACCGGGCCGGCCGCCCGTCAGGTACGCCGGCACGGCGGCGAAGACACCGCGTCGACGGGGCGTACGTGACGAGGCATGCCGGGGTACGCGGACCGGGCGGGCGTCGACGCGCCCGGCCGTGCGGTCCGGTGAGGGCCCGGCCCGACCGCTCAGCTGGCAACCCCGGTGCCGCGAACCGGCCGTGAGGTGATCCACCTCGGGGTCGCGGCCGGCCCGGTTCGTGATTGTGACAGCAACAAGGAGTGACCATGCCGTACCACGTTCAGGTGACCCAGGACGCGGCCGATCCACACACCCTCGCCGACTGGTGGGCCGAGACCCTCGGCTGGGAGGTGGAGCCGAGCGACGAGGCGTTCATCCGCCGCATGATCGAGGAGGGCCAGGCCACCGAGAGCGACACCAAGGTCCACAACGGTGTCCTGGTCTGGCGTGCGGGTGCGGCGATCCGCCACCCGGAGGGGGCCGCCGCCGGCGCGCCCCGGGTGCTCTTCCAGGAGGTGCCGGAGGGCAAGACGGTGAAGAACCGGATGCACCTCGACGTGCACGTCGGGACGGACGACATCGCGGCGGTGGCCGACAAGCTCGTCGCACGGGGCGCGCGCATCCTGCACCACGGACGGCAGGGGCCGTACACCTGGATCACCATGGCCGACCCCGAGGGCAACGAGTTCTGCGTCGCGCCCTGAGCCGACGCCGGTCGGCGCGGGCCGGCCGGACCTCACCGGCCGCGGAGGGCCACCGACCCGACCGGGGTCAGGAGCTCTCCCGCGCCGCCGGCCCGCTGCCGAAGAGCACGTCGTCCCAGCTCGGCAGCCGCTTGCGCGACTTTCCGACGGGCTCGCCGCCCTCGGCGCCGCCCTGGCCGGCGGCACGCCGGGGCCGCAGCACCGCCAGCGACGGCACGGCCGGGACCTCCTTCGGCGCGTCCGAGTCGTCGTCGAAGGCCGAGCCCGGGCCACCGCCGAGCAGCGCGGCGGCCCCGCCCACCACCGGCCGCTGACGGGGGGTCTCCGAGCCGGCCGTGGCGGCCGGATCGAGGCTTCGTCCGGTGTGGGAGCCGGGCTGCCGGTCGAGCGAGGCGAGCAGCGCGTCGCGACCGGCCCGGATCGGATCCCGGCCGGGCCGCGGCAGGTCGGTGGGGGTCGGCAGGCCGTGGCCGCCCCTTCCCGGTTCGCGTCGGGCCGGGGTGGGCAGGGGATGCCCGCCCCGCTCCGGTGGCGGATCCTGGCCGAGCAGCGGTGTCGGCCGCTCCGCGCAGAGGTACTGCGCCATGTCGTCGTGCGGGGTGACCGCCTGGCGGGTCTTGTCGAGATCCCAGACCGCCTGGGCGGTCGCCTTGCCGGACGGCCACGTCGCGACGATCCGCCACGTTCCGTCGTCCCGCCGGTAGGCGTCCCAGGAGATCTTCTCGGTGTCGATGCCGTGCTGGGAGAGCCGGCTGTCGACGATCTCGGCGAGCGGCGCGCGGTGTTCCGCGTTCTTCAGCCGGGTCCGTCGGGCGTGCTGGGCGAGCATCGCCCGCTCCTGGAGCACCGGCCCCGCGTACCGCAACACCCGGTCGACCGGCACGCCGGCGATCCGTGCCACGTCCTCGGCCGACTCACCGGCCCGGATCCGGGCCTGGATGTCCCGGGGCGACAGGGACGGCACCGGCTCGGTGCCTCCGCTGCCGACCGCCGTCAGGGTCGGACTGCGGTGTTCGCCCTGCAGCGCCGTGGTCACCCGCTCGTCGATCGGCAGGGCGAGAAGTCGCCCCACCTCGTCGGTGAGCACCATAGCTTGGCCGTCCTCGGAGAGGGCGACGAAGCGTACTGGCCGCATCGCGTTGCCTCCGTCCCGCCTCGCTGGCCCCACGCCACAGGTCAGCCGCCCGGGCGTCCTTGTGACACGGTACGCCGGTCCGTCACCCGGTGGGGGGAGCCACGCCCGCATGTCGCGGGTGAGCTGGACACATCGATCAATCGGACCGGGCGTGGCCGGCCGCACGGGCCGGGCGGCCCGGCGGACCGGCCCGGCCCGGTGTCCGGTCGGTCAGAGTCGCTCGACCACGTAGTCGATGCAGGTGGTCAGTGCCTCGACGTCGGCGGGCTCGACCGCGGGGAAGAGCGCGATCCGCAGCTGGTTGCGGCCGAGCTTCCGGTACGGCTCGGTGTCGACGATCCCGTTCGCCCGCAGCGCTTTGGCGATCGCGGTCGCGTCGACCCCGTCGGTGAAGTCGATCGTGGCGACGACGTTCGAACGCAGCGCCGGGTCGGTGACGAACGGGGTCGCCACGGAGGAGCGCTCGGCCCAGCCGTACACGATCGCGGCGTTCTCGGCGGTGCGCTTGGCCGCCCAGGCCAGGCCGCCCTGGGCGTTCATCCAGTCGGTCTGTTCGGCGGCCAGGAAGATCGTGGCCAGCGCCGGGGTGTTGTACGTCTGCTCCAGCCGCGAGTTGTCGATCGCGGTGACCAGGTCGAGGAAGGCGGGGATGTAGCGGCCTGACGCCTTGATCTCGGCGGCCCGCTCCAGGGCGGCCGGCGACATCAGCGCCAGCCAGATCCCGCCGTCGGAGCCGAAGCACTTCTGCGGGGCGAAGTAGTAGACGTCACACTCCCGGAGGTCGACCTCCAGGCCGCCCGCGCCCGAGGTCGCGTCGACCAGCAGCAGCGCACCCTCGTCCGCGCCGGCGACCCGACGGACCGGCACCGCGACGCCGGTCGAGGTCTCGTTGTGCGGGGTGGCGTAGACGTCGACGCCGGCCTCGGCGACCAGTTCCGGGGCGCTGCCCGGGTCGGCCTTGCGGATCGTCGGGGTGCCGAGGAACGGCGCGGAGGAGACCGCCTTGGCGAACTTGGCGCCGAACTCGCCGAAGCTGGCGAACTGGGCCCGGTCGCGGACCAGCCCGAACGTGGCGACCTCCCAGAACGCGGTGGTGCCGCCGTTGCCGAGGACGACCTCGTACCCGTCGGGCAGGGAGAAGAACTCGGCGATGCCGCGACGCAGCCGGGCGACCTGGTCGCGAACGGTCTTCTGCCGGTGGGAGGTGCCGAGGTACGTCGTGGCGACGTCGGCCAGGGCGGAGACCGCGGCCGGACGCACCTTGGACGGGCCGCAGCCGAACCGGCCGTCGGCGGGTTTGATCTCGTCTGGAATCCGAATGGTCGAAACGTCAGCCACGATTACGCAGATCCTTCCGGTGGGCGGTCAGCCCGGGGGCGGAGAGCGGTTGTCCGGCGACGATGCCGCCTGACCCATCCTCGCACCACCTCGGACCGGGCCGGCCCGCTGTCCCACCCCGCTCACTGAGGCGTGCCCCACATCCCGCGCGAGATCGGGGCGGTGCCCGCCCGGCAGGGCCGGGAACGGGCCCGCCCCGCGGACGACGAGGCGGCGGGGACCGTCCCCGCCGGGCTCAGGCGTTGTGCGGGATGGAGTCCCAGCCCTCGACCTCGTGGGGCTTGCGGGGACCGCTGCCGACGTACCGGGCCGACGGGCGGACCAGCCGGCCCTGCTTCTTCTGCTCCAGGATGTGCGCCGACCAGCCGGCCACCCGGGCGCAGGTGAACATCGAGGTGAACATGTGCGCCGGAACCTCGGCGAAGTCGAGCACCACCGCCGACCAGAACTCGACGTTGGTGGCGAGCACGCGGTCGGGCTTGCGCTCCTGGAGTTCCGCCAGGGCGGCCTTCTCCAGCGCCTCGGCGACCTCCAGCCGTGGGGCGCCGAGTTCCTTGGCGACCCTGCGCAGCACCCGGGCGCGCGGGTCCTCGGCCCGGTAGACCCGGTGGCCGAAGCCCATCAGCCGCTCGCCCCGGTCGAGGAGGCTCTTGACGTACCCCTCGGCGTCGCCGCTGCGCTCGACGGCCTCGATCATCTCCAGTACCCGCGAGGGCGCGCCGCCGTGCAGCGGGCCGGAGAGGGCACCGATGCCGGAGGAGATGCAGGCGGCGGCGTCCGCGCCCGTCGAGGCGACGATGCGGGCCGTGAAGGTGGAGGCGTTCATCCCGTGCTCGGCGGCGGCGATGAAGTACGCGTCCACGGCCTTGACGTGCCGCGGGTCCGGATCGCCGCGCCAGCGCTTCATGAAGCGTTCGACAATGGTCTCCGCCTTGTCGATCTCCTTCTGCGGCACGGCCGGCAGGCCGAGACCGCGGGCCGACTGGGCGACGAAGGACAGCGCGGTCACCGAAACCCGGGCCAGGTCCTCCCGGGCCTGCTCGTCAGAGATGTCGAGGAGCGGGTTCAACCCCCAGTACGGGGCGAGCATCGCGACCGCGGACTGCACGTCGACCCGGATGTCACCGGAGTGCACCGGCACCGGGAACGGCTCGGCCGGTGGCAGACCGGGACCGAACCGGCCGTCGACGAGCAGCGCCCAGACGTTGGCGAAGGAGACCTGTCCGATGAGGTCCTCGATGTCGACTCCCCGATAGCGCAGCGCGCTTCCTTCCTTGTCGGGTTCGGCGATGGCGGTCTCGAAGGCGATCACACCTTCCAGCCCCGGCTTGAAGTCGGACATGCGGGCTCCTGGATCATCGTCCGTGCTCTCGGGGCTCGTTCCGGTGTGCCCGAAAGGAGCCTCCGGCGAACGCAGGGTTGTATTCGTGCCATCTTGCCTGCTGGACAACCAACTTGCGAGCGGGCGAGATTGTGCTGTCCGCGACATCGCCGTTGCCCGCCGTCGAGGCGGCCGGCGCCGACGACGAGGAGAGGAAGTGGCGGGGAACACAGTGCCCCCGGCCGCGCTGCGCCGGGAGTACACGTCCACCGACGGGCTGTCCCGCGCCGACCTGGCGGCCGACTGGTGGGTCCAGTTCGACCGCTGGTTCGCCGACGCGGTCGCGGCCGGGCTGCCGGAGCCGAACGCGATGGTGGTGTCGACCGCCGACGACCGGGGGCGCCCCAGCTCCCGGATGGTCCTGCTCAAGGGGTACGACGAGCGCGGGCTGGTCTTCTACACGAACTACGAGTCGCGCAAGGGAACCGAGGTACGGGTGAACCCGTACGCGAGCCTGCTGCTGCCGTGGTTCGCGATGCAGCGGCAGGTGGTGATCTGCGGCACGGTGGTTCCGGTGGACCGCGCGGAGACGGAGGCGTACTTCGCCACCCGACCCCGCGGGTCCCAGCTCGGGGCCTGGGCCAGCCCGCAGTCCCGGGTCCTGCCCGACCGCGCCGCGCTGGAGGCCGCGTACCGGGCCGCCGCCGAGAGGTTTCCCGAGGGGACGCCGGTTCCCCCGCCGCCGCACTGGGGCGGCCTGCGGGTGGTACCGGAGACGGTCGAGTTCTGGCAGGGACGGGCCAGCCGGCTGCACGATCGACTGCGCTACCGTCGGACCGGTGCGCAGAAGTGGATCATTGAACGGCTGGCACCGTGACCAACAGTGACGGCAAGACGACCCAGGGTGGTCGAGGGATCGTCGGCCGGCTGGGGCGGTTGGCCATCGACCTACGGCCGCTGCGGTTCCCGGCGTACCGGCGGCTGTGGGTCGGCACCGGCGTGTCGATGTTCGGCTTCCAGCTCACCGCGGTCGCCGTGCCGGTGGAGATGTACACCCTGACCGACGAGTCGCTGTGGGTCGGGTTGCTGGGCGTCGCCGGGTTCGTCCCACTGTTGATCTTCGGTCTGTGGGGTGGCGCGGTCGCGGACGCGGTGGACCGGCGCCGGTTGCTGCTCGCCAGCTCGCTGCTGATGTGGCTGTCCACCCTGGGGCTGCTGTGCCAGGCACTGTTCGGGTTCGGCAGCCCGGTCCTGCTGTTGGCGCTGGTCGCGGTCCAGACGATCGCGTTCGCGGTCAGTTCGCCGGCCCGGGTGGCGATCATCGCCCGGCTGGTGCCCGCGTCGCTGCTGCCGGCGGCGAACACCCTCGGCTTCACCACGACCACCGCCGGTGGCGTGTTCGGGCCGCTCGCCAGCGGGTTGGTCTTCTCGGCGCTGCCGGTCGAGGGCGCCCTGCCGGTGGCGTACGGCGTCGACGCCGCGCTGTTCACCGTCTCGCTCTGGGCGACCTGGCGGCTGCCGCCGATGCCTCCGCTGGACGACGGCACCGCACAGCCGCGGCGGCTCGGCCTGGCCGGCGTGGTGGACGGCTTCCGCTACCTGGCCGGTACGCCGGTGCTGCTGCTCTCCTTCGCCGTCGACCTCATCGCGATGTTCTTCGCGATGCCCCGGGCGCTCTTCCCCGAGGTGGCGACGGAGCGCTTCGGCGGCGGGGCGGCGATCGGCTGGCTGTACAGCGCGATCGCGATCGGTTCGGTGCTCGGCGGGCTCACCTCCGGGTGGATCGGCCGGGTCCGCCGGCAGGGCCTCGGTCTGGTGATCGCGGTGGTCGGGTGGGGCCTGGCGATCGCCGCCGCCGGACTGGCCCGACAGCTGTGGCTGATGGTCGGGCTGCTCGCCCTGGCCGGCTCCGCCGACCTGGTCAGCTCGGTGTTCCGGCAGTCGATGCTCCAGGTGTACGCGCCGGACCGGATGCGGGGGCGCCTCCAGGGTGTGAACATCACCGTGGTGGCCGGCGGACCCCGTCTGGGAGACCTGCGGGCCGGCATGACGGCGTCGATGTGGGGGGCCGGTGTCGCGTGGGTCGGCGGGGGTCTGCTGGCGGCGGTCCTCGCCGTGCTGCTGGGGCTCTTCTTCCCGGCGCTGCTGCGCTACCGGTTCGTGGCCGAGACGGACCCGGCGCGGGCCGGTGCCTCGCCGGGCGCGGCCGACCCGGAGTCCGGCGCGGCCGGTACGGGGCAGCCCGCCCCGACCGCGTCACCGGGGGGTGCCCCGAAGGACCGGGCGGGCGCCGTCGCCGGGGGGCCGGGCGTTTCCGCGGGGTAACGGCTATCGTCCGGTCAGCGACCCAGCAGCGCCGGACCCGTCTTCCGGCGAGGGGCGACCGAGGAGCAACGCATGGAGAACGTCACAGCGGCGGCACGACCGCTTTCCGGCGCACAGTGGACGATCTCGGCCGACGGCCACGAGGCCGTGGTGGTCGAGGTCGGCGGCGGCCTGCGGGCGTACCGGGTGAACGGCGTCGAGTACGTCGACGGGTACGGCGAGGACGAACTGCCCGCCGGCGCGGCGGGCCAGATTCTGGCGCCCTGGCCGAACCGGATCCGGGACGGTCGCTACACCTTCGGAGGCCGGTCGCTCCAGCTGCCCCTGACCGAGCCGGAGCGGCACAACGCGATCCACGGACTGGTGAACTGGCTGCCCTGGCGGCTGGTGTCGCAGCGCCCGGACACCGTGGTGGTCCGCTGCGAGATGCCGGCGCAGGTCGGCTATCCCTGGCCGCTGGAGTTGCAGACCGAGTGGCGGGTCGGCGCGGACGGGCTGCGGGCCGAGCACCAGGTGACCAACGTGGGGCGGCAGCCCTGCCCGTTCGGGTTCTCCGTCCACCCGTACCTGCGGATTCCCGGGGTGGCCGTGGACGACCTGCTGCTGCGCGTGCCGGGCCGCAGCCGGCTGCTGCTGGACGGTCGGCTGCTGCCGGTCGGGGCCGTGAAGGTCGCCGGCGGGGAGTACGACTTCACCACCCCCCGCCGGATCGGCTCCGCCGTCCTCGACGTCGCCTTCGGGGACCTCGACCCGGACCAGGTCGACGAGAGCGGCTCCAGCGTCACGCTCGCCAGCCCGGACTCGTCGGCGGAGGTGAGCGTCTGGGCCGACACCTCGTTCGGCTGGTGGCAGGTCTTCACCGGTGACACGCTCCTGGGCGAGCGGCGCCGCCGGTCGGTGGCGGTGGAGCCGATGACCTGCCCTCCGGACGCGTTCCGTTCGGGCCGGGACGTGATCGTCCTGGAACCGGGCCAGACGTGGCGGGCGGTCTGGGGCATCCGTCCCGGCGCCTGACGTCCGTCGGCGGCGGCAGACGGCCGAGCCGGTCGGGACGGCCGGGCGTGCCGTGTACGGGCCGCCCGGCCCGCCAGGCCGGCCGGTCACGGGCGGCGGTCGGGCCGGGCGGCTGACGCGCAACGGAGGAGGCGCCAGGATGGAGTTCTCGACGGTCGTACGGCGGCGTCGGATGGTCCGGAACTACGACCCGGACCGGCCCGTTCCGCCCGAGGTGGTGACGCGGCTGCTCGACCACGCCGTCCGCGCGCCGTCGGCCGGGTTCTCCCAGGGCTGGGCCTTCCTCGTCCTGTCGGAGCCGGCGGACCGGGAGCGGTTCTGGACGGCGACCAGCCCGCGCGGCGGCCGGGGGCGTCCGGCCGGGCCGGGCGGCGGCGCCAGCCGGTGGCTGACCGGGATGCGCCGGGCACCGCTGATCGTGGTGCCGCACGCGAGCCGTTCCGCCTACCTGGACCGGTACGCCGAGCCGGACAAGGGCTGGACCGACCGGGACGAGGCACGCTGGCCGGTGCCCTACTGGTACGTCGACACCGGCTTCGCGGCTCTGCTGATGCTGCTGACCGCGGTCGACGAGGGGCTCGGCGCCTGCTTCTTCGGGATTCCGCCGGAACGCCTGTCGGCGTACCGGGAAGCGTTCGGCGTGCCCGAGGAGTTCACACCGATCGGAGCGATCACCGTGGGGTACCCGGCGCCGGACCACCGGTCGCCGTCGCTGCGGCGCGGGAGGCGCCCGATGACCGAGGTCGTGCATCGGGGCCGGTGGGGGCGGACGGGCCTGTCCGACGGTGATCGACCAACTACCGGAGGTAGTAACGAAACTGACATCTAGGAACAAACTACAAGGTCGTACGGGGTCGCTAGGCTGACGAGCGTCATTTGCAATTCGCGGCTTGCACGCGGGGCGGGCCGCGGAGGGAACGCACGGGGCCGGGCCAGCACGGCCATGGGGAGGAGCGTGCCGTCGTGATCTTCAAGGCGGTCCGGGACGGACGACCGTACCCGGACCACGGGCTCACGTTGAAGCAGTGGGCGGAGATTCCGCCGCGGCCGCTGCGTCTCGACCAGCTCATCACGACCAAGCGGGAACTCGCGCTCGACAAGCTCCTCGCCGAGGACTCCACCTTCTACGGCGATCTGTTCCCGCACGTCGTGCAGTGGAACGGCAGTCTCTACCTCGAAGACGGGCTGCACCGGGCACTCCGGGCCGCCCTGCAACAGCGCAACCAGATCCACGCCCGGGTACTGGTGCTGCCGTGACCGGGCGGCAACGTCGCCGCCCTCCCACCCACCCCTCCCGCCGCACCTCTCCCTCGTCGGTCACGGAGTCGTCGGCGCGGGACGGGCTCCCGCGGACGCTCCGTGATCAACGGAGGACGGAAGGGAGGGTCACACCACCTTCTTGGCGGTGCGGATGGCGGTGGCCAGGGTCTCCAGGGCGGTGGCGCTGCCCGCGTACGAGAACAGCGCCTCGCTGTTCCAGCCGACGATCTGGTTCGCCCTGACCGCCGGGAGCCGGTTCCAGGTCGGCTTGTTGGTCAGGTCCTTCGGCTGCAGGGCCGAGGTACGGCTGTCCAGCAGCAGGATGTCGGCCGGGTACTTGTCGGCGTTCTCCCAGCTCAGGCTCTCGAAGTAGCCGAGGTCGTCGACCTTCTCGGGGACGACGATGTCCACCCCGAGGGACTTGTAGTAGTAGATGTCGGAGTTGACGCCCGGGTTGGAGACGTAGAAGAGGTCCGCGCTGGCGGAGCAGGCGAGGACCCTGATCCCCGGGTTGGCGGCGAGAGCCTGCCGGATGCTCTCGGCGGCGGCCTCGAACCGCGCCTTGGCCTCGGTCACCCGCGGTGCGTTCAGGTCGGCACCGAGCGCGGCGGCGACCTCGGCGTGCCGTTCGATCACCTTGTCCAGCGGGGCACGCGAGGCGACGAGGACGAGGCTGGGCGCCAACTGGGCGATCTTGTCCTTGCTCTCGTCCGGCACGTACCACAGCGAGCCCTCCTCGTACTGGTGGGTGATCAGGAGGTCGGGCTGCAGTGACGCGTACTTCTCGAGGTTGAACTCGCCCCAGGTGTTGCCGACGATGGTGACCTTGCTGACGTCCAGGTTGCCGGCCTGCACGTCCGGGCTGCCGTCGGGGCGGACGGTCGGCCCGAAGACGCCGACGATCTGGTCGGTCACGCCGAAGTCGTACAGCGCGGCGGCGGTGCCGACGAAGGCGACGATCCGGCGGGGCCGGCTGGCTGTCCTGATCTCCTGGCCCCGGTCGTCGGTGAAGGTCCAGGCGCCGTCGCCGGCGTTCGTCGAGCCACCCGACCCGCCCTCGTCCGTGCCGCAGGCGGCGAGCAGGGCGCCGAGGCCGAGTGCACCGGCTGCCCCGAGGAAGTTCCGGCGGGTGAGTTGGAGACGGCGAGTCATGACGTGGGGCTCCCTTGGACTGACGCGGATCAGGCGGGCGGTGAACAGGCACGGGGCACGGCGTGACGGCACGTGACCCAAGCGGGCCTTAGGTTAGCCTGGCCTAAATTGCCGCTGTCAAGTCGAAGAGAGCAGGGCCACCACGGTCGCGGGGCGGCTCGACACCGGCGGCGGGACCACCCCGGTCGGGCGGAGGGCCCCACGGCCGGACGGCGTCCACCCTCCGCGCGCCGTCCGGCCGTGTGACCACGTGTCCCGACCGCCTTCTCAGAAGCCGCGCCTGCCGTGCGGCACCGAGGCGGTGGCGAGGACCTGCTGCAGGCCGCGGTACGCCGCCTTGGGCGCGAGGTTCTCGTCGAACGGGGTCGCCGCACCCTGGCCGCTGAACGCGTCGGGCACCCAGGAGTACCGGTCGGTGAAGCCCCAGACGGTGAACATCACGCACCTCGGGGTGAGCAGGCAGGCCGACAGCAGGGTGTTGAAGCTGCCCACCTGGCCGGCCTCCTTGTAGGTGTCGGTCGGCAGGAAGTACCGGACGTCGACCTCGGTGAAGGCGGTCTCCAGCCCGAGCTGGTCGAAGCGGGCCAGGTTCTGCGGGGCGTCGATCGGCAGCGGGTACTGCAGGTCGAGGTGGCCCTGGAAGCCGATGCCGTGCAGCGGCACCCCCTGCCTGCGCAGCGTCTTGGCCAGCTCGTAGTACGCGGTGCTCTTCGGGTTGATGCCGTCGATGGCGTAGTCGTTGAGGAAGAGCTTCGCCTTCGGGTCGGCGGCGTGTGCCCAGCGCAGCGCGTCGGCGATGTAGTCGGGGCCGAGGAGCCGGCGGAAGATGGTGTCGCGCAGCACGGGGTTGTCGCCGTCGGTGAACGCCTCGTTGACCACGTCCCAGGACCGGACCTTGCCCCGGTACCGCTTCACCACGGTGGTGATGTGGTTCTTGACGATGCTGCGCAGCTCCGCCGAGTCGATCGAGCCGTCGGCGACACCCTGGGTCAGCCAGCCGGGGAGCTGGTTGTGCCAGAGCAGGGTGTGGCCGTGGATCTTCTGACCGTTACGCCGGGCGAACTCGACCAGTTCGTCGGCCGGGCCCCAGTTGTACTGGCCGCGGACCGGCTCCAGGCTCTCCCACTTCATGACGTTCTCGGCGGTGACCGCGGAGAACTCCCGGGCCGCCCGCTCGCGGTAGGCGGCGTCGTTCGCCAGGGCGTTCACGTCGATTGCCGTGCCGACACCGAGGCCGTGCTTGGCGGCCAGCACGCGCAGCGGCTGGTCGATGGTGCCGGGGGCGGGAGCGGGCCCGCCGTGGCCGGGCTTCGGCGGCGTCGCGGGGGCCGGCGGCGCGGGTGGCTGCGGCGCGGCGGTGGCGGCCGACGGACCGACCGCGTAGAGCGCGCCGGCGGTGAGCACGCCGACCATGACGATCCGGAGCTTCTTCATTCGGGGAGACCTCCAGGGGTGGTGTTCGACGCCGGCCGCCGCGGCGGCCGGTCGCGTCACGCACCGGGACGGGTGCGCGATCTCCCCTCGAACGCACGTCGGGGCTCACTGTGCTGCACCATGACCTGTCGGGAATACGACAGTAGTAGATGGGGGTCATTGGCTGGTGCTGGATCGCCGGATGTGGTACTAAGCCGACCTCCTCGGTCGGTCGGGGTGGACGCGGGCGGACCGGCCGTCAGTCGAGATCCGCCATCGCCGCCACGAACTGCTCGGGAGTGAGCTTCGACTGGAACAGCCGTTGCAGGTTGGCGTTCAGCACCGTCGCGGTCTGCGGATCCAGCGCCTGGTCCCATGCCAGGTGGTAGGAGGGCGCCCGGGCGACCAGCTCGGAGATCGAGGTGGCGAACGCGGCGTGCTCGGTGTCGCGCAGCAGCCGCGCCGCGTCCGTCACCGGTGGCACCTCACCGTCGGCGACCAGGTCGTCGAGGAACTCGTCACCCGCCACCGCCCGGACGAACTCGATCGCCGCCTCCGGATGCCGGCTGGTGGCGGACACCGAGAAGTACTGCGTCGGCACGCCGAGCAGATCCGCCGGGTCACCGGCACCCCCCTCGACCGCCGGGAAGGGAACCCAGCCGAGACCACCGTCCCGGACGAAGTCGGGATACCGGGCGAGCAGCGTCGGGTACTCCCAGGCGCCCATCAGGTGCATCGCCGCCCGGCCGGTCGCCAGCAGTCTTCCCGCGCCGCCGTCGTCGTACCCGACGGAGGCGAAGTCGTCGCCGAACGCGCCGCGCTCGGCGAGGTGGCGGGCACGCCGCAACGCCTCCAGGACCGCCGGGTTCGTCCAGGCGCCCGGCCGGCCCGAGACGAGGTCCGTCGTGACACCGGGGCCGCCGATCCGCTCGGCCAGGTACATCACGTACATCAGCTCCGTCCAGCCCTGGGCGCCGCCCAGGGCGATCGGCACGATCCCGGCGGCGGTGAACCGGTCCACCAGGGTGAGCAGGTCGGTGTAGCTGCGCGGCGGACGCAGGCCGGTCCGGTCGAAGACGTCCCGGTTGTAGAAGAGCACGACCGGGTGCGTGCCCCGCATCGGCAGGCCGTACAGGCGGCCGTCGACCGCGCCCCCGGCCAGCACGTTCGGGAGGAAGCGTGCCGTGACCCCGGGCGACCGGCGCAGCGACTCGGTCAGGTCGACCAGGCGGCCGGCCCGGGCGAGCTGGGCCAGGCTCGCCCCGCCCCAGCTCACGAAGACGTCCGGGGTGTCCGGGCCGTCGCCGACGGACCGCAGCCGCTCCTTGTACTCCTCGTTGCCGAAGGTGGTGAGGTCGACCCGGAACCCCGCGGTCCCGTCGTTGTGGCGCGCCACCAACTTCCTCAGTGCCGAGTCCTGACCCGGCGGTGTGACCGCCCAGACCCGCAGCAGCGGTGTCGCGTCACCCGCCGGCGGACGCGTGGTCGGCAGGCCGACGCCCCGGACCAGTTCGACACCGGCCAGCGTCATGACGAGGACCAGGACCGCCGCCGTGAGCCCGGCCAGCCTGCCCCGCCGCCGGCGGCGCCGGTAGCGCCGCCGGATCTCCGCGACGGCGTCGGGGCCGACCGCCGGCAGTGCGGCCTGTGCCTCCACGAGGGTGGCCGCGAGTTCCTCGACGAGTCGTCGTTCGTCGTCGGAACCGACGTCGGCCGGACGCCGTTCACCTTCGGGGCCAACCATGTCAACGTCAACCACGTGCGCTCCGAATCGTCTGCCGGGCGGTCCCCAGGTGCGCCTGCAGGGCCCGCTTGGCTCGCGCGTACCGGCTGGACACCGTGCCCGGCGGCTCGCCGCAGATGCCGGCGATCTCGCTGAAGGTGTAGCGGTACAGCACGTGCAGCACCACGACGGTGCGTTCGGCCTTGCCGAGTGTGCGCAGTGCCTGCCACAGAGCGCCGTTGCTCACCGCCGTCCCGGCGGGATCGTCGGGGCGGTGTTCCAGCTCCTCGCTCGGGACCTCGCGGCGCCACCGGCGCCAGCGGCTGACGTTGCGGGTCACGATGACCTGCCGCGCGTACGCCTCGGGATTCTCCCGGGCCCTGCGCCACCGCTGCCACACCTCGACCACCGCGATCTGGGCCAGGTCGTCCGCCTCGGCGGCGCTGCCGCTGATCAGGTACGCGAACCGGCGCAACGCGTCGAGTCGGGCCCGGACGAAGTCCTCGGCGTCGCTGAAGCCACCGTGGGCCATGCCGTCCCTCCTCGCGGACAACCTAGTCGGACGTGAGGAAGGGCGCATCGGGCGTGCGGAGGGGAGTCCGTGCCCCGACCTGCCGACGCCGCCGGGACACGCCGCGACCGGGCGGACCCGAGCCGCCCGGGGCCGGCGGCGCGTGGATCGTGGGTGTCGCACCGGCGACGTACCGTCGTGGTCAGACCACCTGAGGCGATGAGGACGGTGAGGGTGCGATGTCCCGGCCCGGCGATGTCAACCAGCCCACCCGCGAGTTTCCCGCGTACGCCAGGGGGCGGGCGACCAGCGCCCCCGCCGATCCCCGGGCGGGCGCCGCCGACAGCGAGCCCACCGAACCGTTCGACGTCGACCACCGGGCAGACGCCGACGGGGCCGACGGCGCCGACGCGCCGGCACCGGCCGGTGGGCGGGGCCGCCGCGGGCGTGGCCTCGTCGTCCTCGCCGGGGTCGTCGGCCTGGCGGTGGCGCTGGTGTTCGGCGTGCGCGCCGGCGGCATCGACATCCTGCCGGACTGGCGCAACCCGTTCGTCGAGGAGAAGGCCGACCACAGCCAGCCGCCGTTGCTGAGGTCGATCCAGGACCTCAGCCGCTACGTCGCTGCCGAGGGCAACTTCGAGGTCGTCGTGGACCTGGAGCAGAACCGGCGGTACGTTCCCGACTTCCTGCTCGGCGAGCGCACCCTCTTCGTCGGCGCCGGCACCGTCGAGGCGTACGTCGACTTCGGACAGCTCGGCGAGGACGCGGTGACCGTGTCGGCGGACCGGAGGTCGGTCGAGGTCAGGCTGCCGGAGCCGCAGCTCGGGCAGGTCAACCTCGACCTGGAGCGGTCGTACGTCTTCGCCGAGGAGCGTGGGGTGCTCAACCGGCTCGGTGAGGTCTTCGGCGGAGACCCGAACCGGCAGCGCGAGGTCTACCTCAGGGCCGAGCAGAAGATCGCGGAGGCGGCGCGTGGCGGCGGGCTCGGGGAGCGGGCCCGGGAGAACACCCGGAAGATGCTGGACCAGATGCTGCGCTCGCTCGGCTACGAGCAGGTCACCATCACGTACGTCCAGCCGTGAGTCGGCGACGGCGGCGGTGTGGTGCGACATCCACACCGCCGCCCCGTGTGCCCGGGGTGGCGGAGGGGCCCGTGGGCGTGCCCGCCCGGTGACGGCCGGGGCCGGCGGCACGGGTGACCGTGGTCCGGCGCCGTCAGTCCGACCGCCGACAGTTCGAGATCATCCGTGGCGGGTACGTGCCACACTGACGCCGGCCGCTCCTCTCGACCGAGGTCGATCGGGTGCGGCGTCGGGCGCCGTCTGTCTCCCAGAACCAGGGGTCTGTCGGGAGCGGGCGACCAAAGATATAGACACATGTCTATTCTTGTCCGTCAAAGGGGGGAAGGGACGTGACGGATCACCTGAGAAACACGCCGGTGTCCCGGCGAGACCTCATCCGGCTCTCCGGCGGGACGGCCGCCGCGGTCGGACTCGGCGCGCTCGCCACCCCGGCGAGCGCCGGCACCCGTGGTACGGGCGCCCCGGGCGGTGCCGCGTCGGGCGCGACCACCGACGGGACGGGGTCGGCGAGCCTGAGCCCGGGGGCGGACATCCGGCCCCGCTCCTCCGGAGCCGACCTGCTGATCCGCGACGGGTCGCCGCACTGGTGGCTCAGCCCGGACATCTGGGTCGTGCCGGGCACCGATCCGAACGGCACGCCCGGCACGCCGGCGGCCGGGGACACCGCCTACGTCTGGGCCCGGGTGCAGAACACCGGCCAGAAGGACGTGTTCGGGGCCGAGCTGCGGTTCTACTGGGGCAATCCCTCGGTGCAGATGTTCTACAGCACCCTCAACCTCATCGGCACCGCCTACGCCGACATCAAGGCCGGGGAGAGCCAGGATGTGCTCTGCCTGGTGCCGTGGCGCGTCGTGACCGTCAACAACGGACACGAGTGCCTCGTCGTCGTCGCCAGCACGCCGGACGACCCGCCACTGCCGGACGCCGTCGACCCGGTCAGCTACCCCAACGTCGCACAGCGCAACCTCACCCTCGCCAGCTCCAGCAGCAAGGAGGACTTCAAGCTCACCGTCACCGTCAGCGCGCCGCGCCGGGAGTCGAAGCGGGTCCGCATCGGTGCCCAGATCGGCGGTGAGCTGTCCAGGGAGGCGCTGAGGACGCTCGGCCTGGCCGACGGGAGGCCGGTGGAGAAGCCGGTGGTCGAGGTCGGGTTCGCGGAGAAGCCGATCACCAACCCGAAGGACGGCGTCGGCGAACCGTGGCTGGAACTGGAGGTGCCGGCCGGACGCAGCGTCCCCGTCTACCTCACCATCCGGGGCGGTGCCGACCTGCCCGCCGGGGCGTACCAGCTCGTCGAGGTCATCGAGACACAGAAGGAGCAGACGCTGGGCGGCATCTCGTTCGCCGTGGTCGGGGAGGGACGCAGATGAGCCCCACCCCGATGGTCGTGCAGGCCCGGCCGTTCGCCATCGAACCGCTGACCAACGTGATGCTGCCCGACGGCATCTTCGACAACGCGCTCTACAACCTGCGCATCGCCTGCCACTACACCAACACCTCCGGCCGCGACCTGACCAACGTCTCCATCTACCTGGAGAGCGTCGGCGATCCCGGCATCGCGGTGACCGCGCAGACGTACACGTTCGCGACGATCCCGGCCGGCGCCTCGGTGCTGGTCTCCTGGGCGGCCGACTTCCGGCACGCCTCGCCGGGCAAGCCGTTGGTCAGCTTCGTGGCCCGGGCGGACGGGTACACCGCGTCCCGCTCGATCCGGCAGATCTTCGTCTCCCAGACCCGGTACGACGCCGCCACCGACACGTACTCGATCCAGGTCCCCGAGGGACGGCTCGACATCTCGAAGGTGACGGTCATCCCGCCCGGCGGGGACGGCTGGTGGGCCGGGGAGAAGCCGGACGGCGAGAAACGCAAGCCCTGGCCCGGCCCGTACGTCCCCACCGGACTGACCATGGTCTGGGTGCCGAACCCCGCGTACGCCGGAACCCACGGCGAACTGCCGTTCGAGGATCCGTGGTGGAAGGTGCTGGCGCTGGTGGTCTTCGTCGTCGCCACGATCGTCGGGATCATCGGAGCGGTGCTCGGCTCCGGGACCTTCCACGCGGGCATCAAGGGCAGGTTCGAGGAGACCGACCCCGACATCATCACCGAGTGTTGTACGCCGGCACCGGGCGACCCGTTGAAGGGCGGGGTCACCGTCGCCGGCGTCGCCGGGGTGATCGCCTCGGTGGCCCTGGCCGTGGCGCTCTCCGACGAGGCCGACCCGCACCGGCGCGGCCAGGCGGCGACGCCGCCCGCCCCGGGCGAGCTGACCACCGCCGAGCGGGTCGAGGCGCGGTGGAAGCTGCTCGACGAGCCGCACGCCGGCAGGCCGTACCGGGCGCACGTGGGGTGGAGCTACGAGCGGATCACCACCGGCGGCGTGTACCACCACCGGGTGGAGGAGGAGCAGACCAACATCCACGTCACGAAGGACGTCACGGTCGTCACCCCGGAGGCCGTGGGCCCGTCGGACGTGCTGTGGGTCCGGGCGACGTTCACCCGGGCCGACTCGACCCTGTTCACGGGCCCCGACCTCTACGCGTTCGCGCTGTTCCGGGCCCCGAAGGGGCTCTACTTCCTGGCGCCGCTGACCGACGACGGCACCGGCTTCGACGCCCGCGCCAACGACGGCACGTACACCGCCGGCCTGTACCTGCAGAACGTGCTGCCGGAGTTGTGGAAGGCCGGTCAGGAGCCGTACGGCATCTGGAAGGTCTACGTCTTCGCCCAGGACGTGAACCGGGTCGCCCCCGGTACGCCTCCGGAGATCGCCGCCCAGACCATCGGCGGGTTCTTCGTGGCCAGCGCCGTCCAGCTCACCTTCGACTCCCGCCTGCCCTGCCCGATGGAGGCACAGGCCAGCGTCAAGGTCGGCTGATCCGACCCCGCCCGACCGGAGGCCGGTGTGCCCCGCGGGGCACACCGGCCTCCGCCATCTGTCCCCGCACGCCCCGCCACCCCGACCACCGGGCGGGGCACCCCGGCCGGTCCCGGGTAGGCTCGCGAACCGGCAGGTCAGGGGCACGCCGGAGGTACGGGCGGCACCCCGGTTGGGGGCCGGCAACGGGGCCGGCCCGGGAGGAGTCTGATGATCAGCGCATTCGACCTGTTCTCGATCGGGATCGGGCCGTCCAGCTCTCACACCGTCGGCCCGATGCGGGCCGCGCGGACCTTCGCCACCGGACTCAAGGCCGACGGACTGCTCGCCGGCACCGTGCGGGTGCGCGCCGAACTCTTCGGCTCACTCGGCGCCACCGGGCACGGACACGGCAGCGACCGGGCCGTACTCCTCGGACTGCTGGGGGAGGCGCCGGAGACCGTCGACCCGGACGGCGTCGCCGCCACCGTGGCGGGGATCCGGGCCAGCGGCCGGCTGGCCGTGCTCGGGGCGCACACCGTCGACTTCGACGTCGACCGGGACCTGGTGCTGCACCGGCGCCGGTCGCTGCCGTTCCACCCCAACGGCATGATCTTCACCGCGTACGACGCGACGGGCGAACCACTGCGGACCCGGACGTACTACTCGGTCGGCGGTGGGTTCGTGGTGGACGAGAGCGCCACCGGCGCGGACCGGATCAAGCCGGACACCACGAGGGTGCGGTACCCGTTCGCGACCGGTGCCGAGCTGCTGTCCTGGACCGCCGAGACCGGGCTGCCGATCAGCGGGATCATGCTCGCCAACGAGCGGTCCTGGCGGAGCGAGGCGGAGATCCGGACCGGTCTGCTGGAGATCTGGCGGGTGATGCGGGAGTGCGTGGAGCGGGGCAGCACCCGTGACGGGGTGCTCCCCGGCGGTCTGCGGGTCCGCCGCCGGGCGGCGGAGCTGCGGCGCGCCCTGGAGGCGGACCCCGGGGCGGCCGACCCGCTGCGGGTGATGGACTGGGTGACGCTCTTCGCGCTCGCGGTCAACGAGGAGAACGCGGCCGGCGGTCGGGTCGTCACCGCACCGACCAACGGCGCCGCCGGCATCATCCCCGCCGTCCTGCACTACTACACCCGGTTCGTGCCGGGTGCCTCCGAGGAGGGTGTGGTCCGGTTCCTGCTCGCGGCGGCGGCGATCGGGGTGCTGGTCAAGGAGAACGCCTCGATCTCCGGGGCTGAGGTGGGCTGCCAGGGCGAGGTCGGCTCGGCCTGCTCGATGGCGGCGGCCGGGCTGGCCGAGGTGCTCGGCGGCACCCCGGCCCAGGTGGAGAACGCCGCCGAGATCGGCATGGAGCACAACCTCGGGTTGACCTGCGACCCGGTCGGCGGGCTGGTGCAGATCCCCTGCATCGAGCGGAACGCGGTGGCCAGCGTCAAGGCGATCACCGCCGCCCGACTCGCGCTGCGCGGCGACGGCCGGCACACGGTCTCGCTGGACAAGGTCATCAAGACCATGCGGGAGACCGGCGCGGACATGAAGGTCAAGTACAAGGAGACCGCGCGGGGCGGTCTGGCGGTCAACGTCATCGAGTGTTGAGGAACCCTTTCCGGGGCCTCGTCCCGCCCGGTCGGGCCCGCCGGAGGTCGGGGTGAGCCCCGGGGCGGGCCCGACCGGGCCGAAGCCGCCGGAGGTCGGGGTCAGCCCGGAAGCAGCACGAGACGCCCGCGCAGCCCGCCCCGCTCCAGCCGCCGGTGCGCCTCCGCGACCTGCTCCAGCGGCAGTGTGTCGGCGACCCGCAGGCGCAGCCCGGCCGCGGCCAGGGCGGTGAGCCGGGGGCCGTCGGCCCGGATCCAGACGTTGGCGACCCGGATGCCGCGCAACGGCACCGGAGCGCGACCGCCCCGGACCGCGACGAAGCTGCCGCCGCCGCGTACCGCGTCCAGCGCCGCCACGCCGATCGAGGCGGCGTCCACCGCGGTGTCCACCCCGCCGGGGACGGCGGCACGCACCGCGGAGGCGACGTCGACGCCCCGGGGCACCACGTGTTCGGCGCCGAGTTCGCGCACCAGCGCCTCGTCCCGGGGATCCGCGACCGCCACCACCCGGACCCCCGCCCGGGCGGCGAGCTCCACGACGTACCCGCCGACGCCGCCGGCCGCCCCGGTGACCAGCAGGGTCTGCCCGGGGCGTGGGGCGGCCAGGTCGAGTGCCTGGGCGGCGGTGAGCACGTTGAGCGGCAGCGTCGCGGCGGCGACCAGGTCCACCCCGTCCGGCAGACGCCCGACCGCGTCCGCGTCGAGCACGGCGTACTCGGCCTGGGCCTTGAGCGGGAGGGCGAGCCGGTCGGAGAGGCCCAGGACCCGGTCGCCCACCGCGAACCCGGTGACCCCGGGTCCGACCTCGTCGACGGTGCCGGCGAGATCCCAGCCGATGCCGATCACCTCGCGTGCGGGGAGGAGCCCGCTCTCGGTCAGGGCACCGGAGCGGGTCTGCACGTCGACCGGGTTGACGGCCGCCGCCGCGACCCTGATCCGGACCTGGCCGACGCCCGGCGTGGGTTGGGGGACGTCGGCGACCTCGAGCACCTCGGGGCCGCCGAAGGAGCGGATGATCACTGCCTTCATGGCGGCGAGCGTATGGAGAGCTACTCTCCTGGAGGAAGGGGTTACCCGAGAGTGCGTACCGTACCCGGAGGTGGAGGGTGACGACCCGGACCGCGAGCCAACTGCGCGCCGAGCAGCGGCGGGCCTACGACGCCTACATGGCGGACTGCCCGGCGCGGAAGCTGCTGGACCGGATCAGTGACAAGTGGGTGAGCCTGGTGCTGACCGCGTTGGCCGACGGGCCGCGGCGCTACAGCGAACTCAGCCGCAGGATCGCCGGGGTCAGTCAGAAGATGCTGACCCAGACCCTCCGCACGATGGAGCGGGACGGCCTGGTGCGGCGGACGGTGACGCTCGCCGTGCCGGTCCGGGTCGACTACGCCCTCACCCCGCTCGGCGAGAGCCTGCTGCCGATCATGGCGTCGATCAAGGAGTGGGCCGAGCGCCACATCCCGGAGGTGGAGCGCGCCCAGGCCGCGTACGACGCCGCCGTTGGTCGCTCGCCGCGGTGACCTCCGGGACCGTCGCGCCGCGCCCCCGCCGTCCCCGTGCTCCGTCGGGTGCCCTGCCGCGGTCGCGACGCGGCGGGCACCGCCGCGCCGCCCGGTGTGCGGGTCCGTCGGGCCGGGGCGATCCCGGTGTCTCGGCGGTGGTGTCCGGGGAACGGTCCGGTAACGTTGGCACGTCGTCGGGAGACCCGTGGCGGGGTCTGTGGGCATTCTGCCCATGTTGGTCGCATTTGGGTCTTTTCCCCGGCTGGTAGCCTATGTCCCATTGCGGCTGCGTGTGCTGCCGGACGAGCGGGAGGCGACGGTGACGTCTGGCGTCGTGGCGGTGTGGTCGCACCGCACCACGCTGCGGCTGCTCGTCCGCCGGGACCTGACGGTGAAGTACCAGCAGTCGGTGCTCGGCTACCTCTGGTCGTTGATCGAGCCGCTCGGCCTCGGAGCGATCTACTTCTTCGTCTTCGGCCTGCTCTACCGCTCGGCCACCCACCGGCACCTCGGCGAGGCCGCCGAGTCGTACCCGCTCTTCCTGATCACCGGCATCTTCGCCTGGATGTGGACCAGCTCGGCGATCAGCGAGGCGACCAACGCCCTCACCGGCCAGGCCCGGCTGATCACCACGATGAACCTGCCGCGCGAGCTCTTCCCGATCGGCCGGGTCGCCGGCCGGTTCGCCGAGTACGTCGCCGGCCTGCCGATCCTGGCCGCCGTCGCCGCGGTCTACGCCGCACTCGGCAGGATCGACCTCGGCCCCTCGCTGCTGGCGCTGCCACTCGCCGTGCTGGTCCAGACGATCCTGCTGGTCGGCATCGCGCTGCTGCTCTCCTCGCTCAACGTCCTGATGCGCGACATCGAGCGACTGATGCGGCTGGTCACCCGGGTGCTCTTCTACGCGACGCCGATCATCTATCCGCTGGCACTGGTACGGGACTCCGGGCTGCCGGGATGGGTGAAGATCGCGTACGAGGTGAACCCGCTGGTCGGAATCTTCCAACTGCACCACTCGATCTGGTATCCCGCCGAGTTCCCCGACGCCCGGCTGCTCTGCCTGTCGGTCGGCGGCAGCCTGGTGACCCTGCTCGTCGGCGCCGCGGTCTTCCGCCGGCTCGAACCCGCCGTCCTCAAGGAGCTCTAGGGTGGGCGAGCCGATGATCGAGGCGGAGAACCTGGGCATCCAGTTCGTCCGCAACCGGCGGCGCAACCTCCGGCTCCGAGAGATGATCATCCACCGGGGCGGCCGCCAGCCCGACGCCGGAGTATTCTGGCCGCTACGTAACGTGTCCTTCGCGGTGGCGCCCGGCGACACGGTGGGGGTGATCGGCCGCAACGGCACCGGCAAGAGCACGCTTCTCCGGCTGATCGCCGGGGTGCTGATCCCGGACGAGGGGCGCATCCGGGTCCGGGGGGCGGTGGCGCCGCTGCTCGAACTCTCCGCCGGGTTCTCCAACGACCTGACCGGCCGGGAGAACGTGCACCTGGTCGGCTCGCTGCACGGGCTCAGCCCGGGCTTCCTGCGCCGGCGCTTCGACGAGATCGTCGCCTTCGCCGGGGAGCAGGTCGCCAACGCGATCGACACCCCGGTCCGGCACTACTCGTCCGGGATGAAGGTGCGGCTGGGCTTCGCGGTCATCGCCCAGCTGCCCCACCCGATCCTGTTGATGGACGAGGTGACCGCGGTCGGCGACGCCGACTTCCGGAAGAAGTGCTACGACACCATCGACCGGCTGATCGCCGAGGGCCGGACCGTGATGCTGGTCTCGCACAACGAAAACGATCTCACCCGGTTCTGCAGCCGGGGACTCTACTTCGACGGAGGACGATTGCGGGTGGACGGCACCATACGCGAGGCGCTCGACGCTTACCACAACGTGGTCAGGCCCTGATGTTGGCGATCCTGTTCACCCCCGCCCGCCCGGGGCAGCCGCTGACCCGTGCCGACGGCACGCCGCTGGCCGCCGGGCTTCGCGACCAGCTGCGCGCCGCGGGTGCCCGGGACGTCGTCCTCACCGACGACCTGAACCAGGTGGCGGTGCTGGCCGGCGCCGCCCGGGAGCCCGTCCTGCTCTGCTCCGGCGACCTGGTCGCGCACGCCGCCGTGCTCCGGCACCTGGCCACCAGCCCGCTGCCCGGCACCGTGGCGCTGGTCCTGCCGCAGGTGGACGCCGGCCCGCTTCCCGTGGTGGAGGAGCGGAACCAGGTCGTCGCCGCCGTGCTGCCGGGTGCCGACGAGGAGGCCGACCCGGCCGGCCCGACCCTCCCGGACGCCGGCACGGTCCCGGCGCCGACCGGTGCCTTCGGCGGCGCGGTCAGGGTCGCCGTGGCCGACCTGCCGGCGCTGGTCACCGCCGCCCGGGCGGCTGCCGTCGGGGACGCCACCGTCGACGGCGTACCCGCCCTGGACCGGGTGTTCGCCGAACTGACCCGGATCGGCCCCGAGGCCACCCCCGGCCTGACGATCTTCGCCCACCGGGTACGTCTGCTGGTCGCCCGCCGGGTCGTCGACCAGTCCGGGGTCGCCGCCGCCGAGGCGGCGGTGGCGGCGGTCGACTCCGACACGGCGGAGCTGCGGCTGTCGGTCAAGGAGAGGGACGACTTCTTCACCACCTTCTTCGTCAGCACGTGGTCCCCGCGGGTGACCAGGCTCTGCGCCCGGCTCCGGCTCACCCCGACCGGGGTGACCGCCCTCTCGGTGCTCTTCGCCGCCGTCGCGGCGCTGCTGTTCGCGTTCGGCGGCCGACCCGCCCTGGTCGTCGGCGCGGTCCTGCTCTACCTCGGCTTCGTCCTCGACTGCGTGGACGGGCAGCTCGCCCGCTACACCCGGAACTTCAGCCCGTGGGGCGGCTGGCTGGACACCATCGCCGACCGGGCCAAGGAGTACCTCGTCTACGCCGGGCTCGCGGTCGGGGTGGAGCGGGCCGGGCTCGGCAACGGGTGGGCGCTCGGCATCGCGGCGATGACCCTCCAGACCGTGCGGCACATGACCGACACCTGGTACGGCGCACTGCACGACGAGGCGGCGAGGCGGCCCCGCCCGGCCGGGTCGTCCGGCGGCCTCGGGGCCCGGCTCGGTGCCGCCTCCAACCGGGTGCAGGCGGACACCGGCTCGGTGTCGTACTGGCTCAAGCGAACCGTGGTCTTCCCGATCGGGGAGCGCTGGGCGTTGGTCGCGCTGACCGTGGCGCTGTTCAACCCGCTGGTCAGCCTGATCGCCGTGCTGGTCTGGGGTGGGCTCGCCGCGGTGTACACGCTGACGCTGCGTACCCTGCGGGCCCGCTCGATGCGGGTTGCCGTGCTGACCGGGGTCGACACCATGCTGCACCGCGACGACGGACCGGTGGCGCGGGCGCTGGCCGGGCCGGGCCGGCGTGCCGGCCTACCCGGGCCGCTGCCGCTCGCCGTGCTCGGGGTGGTGGCCGGCCTGGCCCTGCTCGCGGCCGCGCTGGTCGGGGCCGGCGCGCCGACCGCCCGGTGGGCGGTACCGGCCGCGGTGCTGGTGGCGCTGGTCGCCGGGGTCCCGGCGGCGGTGCCGCACGGGGGTGCGCTGGACTGGCTGGTGCCGGCGGCGCTGCGGGCCGCCGAGTATCTGGCGGTGATCGCGGTCGGAGTCCTGGTCGACGCCCCCGCAGCGGTGACGTTCACGTTACTGTTCGTATTGGCGCTGCGCCACTACGACCTCACCGCCCGGCTGGAGAAGCGGGAGCGTGCTCCCCTGCTGCGGTCCCTCGGACTCGGGTGGGACGGCCGGTTGGTCGTTCTCGCCGGTGCCGCGCTGCTGGGGCCGGCCGCCGCCCGGGTGGCGATGCTGCTCCTCGCCGGCTACCTCGCGGTGATCTTCGTGGTCAACGCCGTGCGGGGCTGGACGCCGCGCGACATCCCGGGCCCCCGGCGGCCGGCCGAGACCGGTCCGGAGAGCCGGGCCGGGACCGCCGTGCCCGCCGGCGCGGACCGGACCGCCGGGTCGGGTGCGGTCGGACGGGAACGGGACGGGTGACACCGCCGGTCGGCTGAGCAGCGCCGGGTCGGCCGGCGGCGGAGAAGGACACGGATGACGCCGCCAGTCGAACGGCCACACCGGCCATGACGTTGCTCAGCTTCGTCGTGCCGGCGTACCGCGTCCAGGGCTACCTGCGGGACTGTCTCGACTCGATCCTCCGTCAGCCGGTCGGGGACCTGGAGGTGGTCGCCGTCGACGACTGCTCGCCGGACGGCTGTCGGGAGATCATCGCCGAGTACGCCGCCCGGGACCCCCGGGTCCGGCCGGTCAGCCTCGCCCGCAACGTCGGGCTCGGCGAGGCCCGCAACATCGGGCTGGACCGGGCCACCGGCGAGTACGTCTGGTTCCTCGACGGCGACGACTGGCTCGCCGACGGCTGCCTGCCGGCGGTGGTGGAACGGCTGCGTCGGGTCCGGCCCGAGGTGCTGGTCGTCGACCACGTGCGGGCGTACTGGGACGACCACACGGCCGGCAGCGACCTGGCCAGGACGATGCCGGACTCCGGCGACGCCGTCTTCACCGTCCGGGAGCGCCCGGCGGTGCTCGGGCTGTTGCACACCGCCTGGAACAAGGTGGTACGACGCGGCTTCCTCACCGGGCTCGGGCTCCGGTTCGGTCCCGGCTGGTACGAGGACGTCTCGTTCAGCTACCCGGTGCTGCTCGCCGCCCGGCGGATCAGCGTGCTCGGTCGGGTCTGCGTCAACTACCGGCAGCGCCGCTGCGGCGCCATCACCCGGACCCGCGACGACCGGCACTTCGACGTCCTCGCCCACTGGCGGCGGATCTTCGCCCTGCTGGACCGGTGGGGGCCGGAGTACGACGACCTCCGGCCACTGATCTTCGAGCGGATGGTCTGGCACTACCTGATCGTGCTCGGCAACGGGCACCGACTCTCCGCGCGGGTACGCCGCGACTTCTTCCGGCAGGTGGTCGCCGACTACCGGCGCTGGTACCCGGACGGCGGCTATCCGCGCCCGGGTGGGATGGCGGGACTGAAGCACCGGCTGGTCGCCGGCGACCACTGGTGGACGTACTCGCTGCTGCGGGCGCTGCACCGGACGCGGACCGCCCTCACCCGCCGTGCCCGGCGGGCCGCCCGCCGGCTGTCGGGGGTGGCCCGGGCGGTGCGCGCGTCCCGGGTGACACCTCCGCCGGGCGGCGCGACCGGGGCCGGGCGGCTGGCCCGGCTCGGCCGGGCCGCACTGCGGCTCGGCCGGACGGCGCTACTCCGCGCCTACTACCAGGTGCAACTGCGCCGGCCGCTCGATCCGACGCTGGCCTGCTACGCGTCCTACTGGTACCGCGGGTACGCCTGCAATCCGGCCGCCATCTACGCCAAGGCCCGGGAGCTCGCCCCGTGGATCCGGGGGGTCTGGGTGGTCCGCCGGGACCGGGTCGGGAGCCTGCCGCCCGGCGTGCCGTACGTGGTGGCCGGTACCGCGGCGTACTTCCGGGTGTTGGCCCGGGCGCGGTGGCTGATCAACAACGTCAACTTCCCGGACTACGTGGTGAAGCGGCGCGGCGCGATCCACGTGCAGACCCACCACGGCACGCCGGTGAAGGTGATGGGGCTGGACCAGCAGCGGTATCCGGCCGGTGCGGTCGGGCTGGACTTCCCGCGTCTGCTGCGCCGGATCGACCGCTGGGACTACAGCATCACCTCGAACGCCTTCTCGACGCAGATGTGGGAGCGGGCCTACCCGGCCGGGTACGTCACCCTCCAGACCGGCTACCCCCGCAACGACCGGCTCGTGAACGCCACGCCGGAGGAGGTCGCGGCGGTGCGGGAACGGCTGGACCTGCCACCCGGGAGCCGGGTGGTGCTCTACGCGCCGACACACCGCGAACACCGGCCCGGCTACCGGCCCCCGTTCGACCCGGCGGCCCTGCTCGACGCCCTCGGCCCGTCCGGGGTGCTGCTGGTCCGGGGTCACTACCTGGACCCGTCGGCGGCCGGTGCCGCGGCCGTGGGCGCCGACGGTGGCGGTCGGGTGCGGGACGTGACCGACCATCCGACGGTGGAGGACCTCTACCTGGCGGCGGACCTGCTCATCACCGACTACTCCTCGGCGATGTTCGACTACGGCTGTCTGGACCGGCCCATCGTCGTCTATGCCCCCGACTGGGCCGACTACCGACGGGAACGCGGCGTCTATCTGGACGTGCTGGCCGAGGCGCCGGGGGCGGTGGCGACCACGTTCGCGGAACTGCTCGCCCTCGTCCGCGGCGGCGCCGTGGACGACCCGGCGGCGCGGCGGGCCCGGGAGGCGTTCCGGCGCCGGTACTGCGCGCTCGACGACGGCCGGGCGGCCGAGCGGGTCGTGCGGCGTGTCCTGCTGGGGGAGCCGGACCGCGGGACACCCCGGACCGACGGGTAGCCGGTGGGGCGGCCGGGGCGGCCGGTCCGACGGAGGGTCGGACGGGGCCGTCGGGGGACGGGGGCGTCACGAGTCGGGTAGGTGCTCCCGGGCCCAGGCGGCGACCTGCTCCAGCGCGGGGATGAGGGCCTGGCCCCGGGGGGGTCAGCGCGTACGCGACCGTGACGGGAGGGCCGGGGTCGACGATCCGGAGGACGGCGAGGAGCTGACCGCCGACATCTGGTACTGCTGCTTCGGCGTCGACCCGGTCAGCGACCACCTGGTCGGCCCGCTCGCGTAGGCCCGGGACGAGCGGGGCCACCTGTGGGTCGACGAGTGGCTGCGGGTCCGCGGCCAGGAGCGGGTCTTCGCCGTCGGCGACCTGTCGGACGCGGACCTCAACATGGCCGCGCGGGCCCGCGCGCAGGCGGAGCTGGTGGCGGCCAACCCGCGCTGCCTGATCACGGGCGAGGGTGAGCTCTCGGCGTACCAGCCGATGCCACCGGTCATCATCGTGCCGCTCGGGCCCGAGGGCGGCGGTCAGCCCGCGGACCGACGCCGCGACCGGACGCGCTGCCGGAGCCGGTCGGCGGCGAGCCCGGCGTACCGGCTGGCGACGAACCGGGTGGCGCGCGCCAGGGAGCGGACACCGCCCACCGGGATGGTCTCGACCCCGGCCGGCGCCGCCCACCGGGACCGGCGGGCCGACCGGACGACCAGCCGGGGGCGCGGTGACACCCACTGCTCGGCCGGCACCGTACGCAGGTCGAGCACGCCCAGGTCGTCCCCGCTGACCCAGCGGCGGCCGGCGACCTCGGCGACGACCTGGTCGAGCGGCTCGTCCGGCCGGCGTACCCGGCGGGCCCGGCTCACCGCCGAGGTACGCCAGAGCGACACCGCGTCCTCGGGTGCGCCGGCCCCTGCCGGCAGGACCCGCACCAGCCCGACCTGCCACTCGTCGGCCACCGCCACCAGCCGCCGTACGGTGTCGGCGTCGACTCCGTGGTGCGGGGCGAGCTCCAGCAGGTACGGGGCGGGGAAGGCGGTGGCCGGTGCCGACTCGGCCAGTACCACCCGGGGATCCGAGCGGTAGGCGGCGGCGAGCAGCCGCCGCTCCAGCAGGGGGTCGGCGAGGACCGACCGCCGGTCGTCGGTGAGTTCGGCCCAGTTCGCGACCAGGACCACCCGCAGGTCGGTGAGGTCGCTGGCGAGCAACCGGTCCACGCAGGTGCGGACCAGCTCGTACGGGCCGTCGGCGTGGACCACCGCGACGACCAGCGGCACCGCGAAGATCCGGTTCGCGGCCGGGCGCAGGTGGCGGGGCAGGGGCATCAGGTCGGCCAGGAAGGGGTGGTTGTACCGGCGCAGCGCCTCGCCGCGGGTCATCATGTGCGACGGGCCGAGATGCCAGCTGCGGGCCCGTGGCTCGGGCACGAAGACCGCGCCGGCCTGGGCCAGCCGGTACCCGAACTCGGTGTCCTCGCCGAGCCGCAGGTTGGGGTTGACGCCGCCGGCCTCCGCGTACAGGGCGCGGCTGAGTGCGGCGGTGGCGCCGACGTGCGCCCGGAAGTTCAGGTGGTTGCCGCCGCGCAGCTGGTCGGTGTCGTCGATGAGGCGTTCGACGTAGTCGTGCGGCGTGGTGTCCTCGAACCGGAACAGCCGGTCGAGCGTACCGGCGCGGCAGCGTTCCGCGACCTCCTCGGGGGTGACCGTCCAGCCGTGGTCGACGAAGCGTTTGTAGCCGAGGGTGACCACCTCGTCGCTGACGTGCTGCCAGCGGACCTGGGCCGCGACGTGCTCGGGGAAGACGACCATGTCGGCGTCGAGCCAGTGCAGGATCTCGCCGTCGCTGACGGTGGCGCCGACGTGCAGCGCGGTGGCGCGACCCCAGCCGCTGGCGTGGTCGGCGACCCGGACGAGGCGGCAGTGCGCGGGTCGCAGCTCCGGAAGCCGGATCGGCGGGTTGCTGCCGTCGTCGACCACCAGCACCTCGAACAGCTCCGTTGGGTACGTCTGGTGGCGCAGGGCGGCCAGCACCAGGTCGAGGGTCGGTTGGCAGTTGTGGGCCGGGATGACCAGTGAGACCGACCGGCTCGGCCGCCAGTTCTCCAGCGGTGGCGGGTCGAGCACGCTCCAGTCGTTGCGGTACACCCGGACCGGGGCGCGGGTCGGGGCCGGGGCCCGACTGGGGGACAGCACGTGCCACAGTGTAGTTATCCGATTGCGCTGTGCGAGCACGTGGCGCCGCGTGCCGGATGGTCGTCGGCATCCTCCCAAAAACTGACTACCCTAGGTCGCTGCGCGATAGCTGCGCGTAGGCTGAATCCCGTAACCGGTCGATGGGGGAGCCGGCTTGCCGACCAGGGACGACCCGGAGAAGTACCTTCGCTGGCGGATCGTGGCCGGCGACCCGGCCCACCGGCGGCCGAGACGGTGGCCCGTCGGCACGCTGGGCTCCGGCCTGACCGAGGTGCCCGGACCGGATCGCGGCCCGGCCGGGAGGTGGCACCGGGTCTTCGTCGGCCGGATGGTCGTGGCCGCACAGTCGCCGCGCTGGCTGCGGCACCTGCTCGACCACCCGGTCTCCCTGGCCCGGGTACGGCGCACCGACATCGTCGTCGACGAGTGGCGGATCCCGCAGCGCGGCTGGTCCGGGCGGCTGGGGCCGCTGCCGCACCTGCTGGCGCACCGGGTCCGGCTGCCGCGTCGGGACCACGGCCGGGTCCGGGTCGAACTGGAACTGCGCTGGTCCCTCCCGCTCCGGTCGGTCATCGCCGCCGTGCTGCCGCTGCTCACCCCGGCGCGACCGCTTCCCGTCCCGGCCAGCCCGGACGTGACCGCCCAGGACGTCCTCCCCGGGTGGCTGGGGACCGGCCCGAACATCGCCGCGGTCGCCGGCGACCTGCCCGGAGACGCCGACGTCCGCCCCCACGACCTGGTGCTGCGCCCGGACGACACCCCGCCGACGTTGGCGACCGCGCCGGCCGACGAGCAGCCCTACCGGGCGCTCCTCGCCGTCGACCGGGCCGGTGCCGTCCCGGCCACGCGGACCCGCCCACGCCCCGGGCCGGTGCTGATCGACATCGGGTACGCCGCACCCGCCGGCCGGTACGGGCCGTTCGGCCCGGACGTACCCGCGGCGGAGCTGCGCTTCACCGCCGGCCGTGACGAGCCGGGCTGGCGGATACTCGGCCCGGACGGGCTGGACCGCACCGGAACCCTGGACCGGCCCTGGCTGACCGAGGAGGAGCAGGCGGCGCTGGCCGGCGTCGGCGTCATCGAGTGCCAGCCGGTGCCCGGGTGGCAGCCGGCACGGGAGGTGGCGCTGCTGCTGCACCTGGTCGCGGCCGGCTTCCCGGTGTACGCACCGGTGCTGTCGCCGGCCTGCCGGACGTACCTCTCCGAGGAGGTCGCCGAGCTGCTGACCACCAGGCCGCCCGGACCGCACGCCGCGCCCCTGGACCGGGAGATCCACGCGGTGCGCCAGCGGCGAGCCGTCCTGCGCGGGCACGGCCGGGCGTTCCGGCTCACCGGGCTGGCCGCGTCGGCCTTCCCCGGGGTCCCCGCGCTGCCGCCGGTCTCCGCGCTGTTGGTCACCAGGCGTCTGTCGCACGTCGCCACCGCGCTGGCCGCCATCGAGGCGCAGAGCTACCCGGCCCTGGAGATCGTCCTCTGCCTGCACGGGGTGGCCCCGACCCCCGGCCTGCGGTCCCGGCTGGCCGACTGCACCCGCCCGGTGCAGGTCCACGAGGTGCCGGCCACGCAGAGCTTCGGTGCCGCGCTGGGCACGGCGACCGCCCGCGCCCGGGGGAGCCTGGTGACGAAGTTCGACGACGACGACACGTACGGGCCGGAGCACGTCTGGGACCTCGTCCTCGCGCGGGTCCACTCCGGCGCGACGCTGGTCGGCAAGGCGGCGGAGTTCGTCTACCTGGCGGCACTGGACACCACCGTACGGCGGGACGCCGGCGCGCCCGAGAGCTTCACCACCGCCGTCGCCGGGGGCACCATGCTGATCGGCCGGGGTGACCTGGAGGAGGTCGGAGGGTGGCGGCCGGTGCCCCGCTCGGTCGACCGTGGCCTGATCGACCGGGTCCGCCGAGCCGGCGGCCTCGTCTACCGCACCCATCCCCTCGGCTACGTCTACCACCGGCGGCGCACCGGGCACACCTGGGACCCGGGACTGGAGTACTTCCTGCGCGGCGGCGGGACGCAGTGGTCCGGCCTGCCCCGGCACCGCGAGTTCGGCACGGTGACCGACCCGGCCCCGGCGCGGGCCGTGAGCGCCGGGACCACCGCCGTCGGCGAGATGGCCGGGGTCGCCGCCTCGGGCGCGGTGGCCGGGTCCGGGAGGGGGACCGATGGCGGTCGGGCCGCCGAACACCACCGGCCCTGACCGGCCGGCCCGGGTCCTCCCCGGTGGCGCGAGGCGGCGCGCCGCCGGCCGGTCCGCGACCGGGTGGCGGCCGTCGCCGTACCTGGTGTGCGCCACGCTGGCGGTGGTCGGCGCGGTCGCGCTGAGCCTGCGCCAACCCTGGGGCGCCGACTTCGGGCTGCACGTCGCGGCGGTCGGGCGGCTCCGCGACGACCTGCTCGACCCGGCGAACCCGATGGTCGACTCACCCGAGGGCGGCCCGTACAGCACGCCGTACACCGTCGCGCTGGCGCTGGTCGCCCGGCTGACCGGCATCCCGGTCGCGGTCGTGCTCAGCGCCGCCGGCCCGGTCAACCTGGCGTTGCTGCTGTACGGGCTGCGCCGCGTCGTGGCGCTGTTCGGTTCCGACCGGTGGACGCCGGTGGTCGCCCTGGCCTTCGTGCCGCTGCTGTGGGGGACCGACGCCCCGCGCTGGAGTGGCTTTCCGAACCTGCGTGGGCTGCCGCTGATCCTGCCGTACCCGGGCACCCTCGGGCTGGCGTTGCTGCTGCTCGGCTGGGCGGCTCTGGCCCGGGCGCTGGCGGCCGGCACGCCGGGGCGGTGGGTACCGGTCGGGCTCCTGGGCGGTGTGCTGGTCCTGGTCCACCCGTTCACCGCGCTCGGCGCCGCGCTGGGCGCGTTCGCGCTGTCCGTACCCCGGCTTCGCCGCCCGGCCGGGCCCGACCTGCGGGGTGCGGCGCTCGGCGTCGCGGTGGCGCTGGTCGTCGTGCTGACCTGGCCGTACTTCCGGGTCACCGACCTGCTGGCCGCGGCCCGCGACTTCGACGCCATCCACCGCGTGCTCTACGTGGACCCGCCGGCCCGGTACGGCCTCGCGTTCGCGGTGGGGCTGCCGGCGCTGGCCGTACGGCTGCGTCGGGACCGCCTCGACCCGCTGGCGTTGCTCGTCGGTCTGGCCGGGGTCCCGGTGCTGGTCGGCGGGCTGACCGGGGCGTACGCCCTGGGCCGGCTCTGGCCGGTGGTGCTGCTGGGTCTGCAACTGGCGGCGGCGGTGGAACTCGTCCGGGTGCTGCGGACCGTCCGGCACGGCGGGGTCCGTGGTGCGGCCCGGATCGTGCCGACCGGCCTCTGGGTGGCCGGCGCCGCCGTCGCGGTGCTGGCCGGGCTCGTCGCCCAGGGCGGCAACCTGCTGCTGGTGCTACCCCGGGACCACCTCACCCCGGCGCGCCGGGCGGCGTACGGGATCAGCAACCTGCCCGATCTCTCCTGGTTGGCGCGGCAGATCCGTCCCGGCGCGGTGCTGCTGACCGCCGACCCGGCGGTGGGGCGCGAGGTGTTGAGGTACGAGATCCGCGCGGTCGCCCCGCCGTGGCCCGATCCGCTGCTGTCGGACGAGGCCAGGCGCCGGGCGGACGAGGCCGCCCTGCTCGATCCCGACACGGATCCGGGCCGCCGGGCCGATCTCCTCGCCCGGTACGGGGTGGACTGGGTGCTGGAGCCGAGGTCCGGCTACCCGTGGCTGGACCGGTACGCGACACGGGTGGTGACCGGTCCGGGCGGAGCGCGGCTGGTACGCCTCTCCACCGCTGACGTCGGTTCCTGACTGGCGTGAAACTTCCATGAAGTTTCCTGTAATCGTTATGTCACAACCTGAACATGGCACGTTTACCCGATGTGCGAGCCAGATGGTCCTCGTCACAGTCGAACCCGGGGCGAGTCATCACGCTGCGGGAGGAGTCGGTGACCACCGTCGCGCTCAAGGACGTCACGAAGGTATTCCCAGATGGGACGGTGGCGGTCGACAACGTCAGTCTCGACGTCAACGACGGCGAGTTCATGGTGCTGCTCGGTCCCTCCGGCTGCGGAAAGTCCACGATGCTGCGGATCATCGCCGGCCTGGAGGAACCGACCAGCGGGGCGGTGCTGCTCGACGGCGAACTCGCCAACGACCTCCCGCCCCGGGAACGTGGCGTCGCCATGGTCTTCCAGGACTTCGCGCTCTACCCGCACATGTCGGTACGGAACAACATCGCCTTCCCGCTGCGGCTGTCCGGGGTCGAGGAGCGGGCGCGTGGCGAGCGGGTGGCGGACGTCGCCAGCGCGCTCGGCATCGGTGACCTGCTGGAACGCAGGCCGAGCCAGCTCTCCGGCGGACAGCGGCAACGGGTCGCGATGGGCCGGGCCATCATCCGCCGCCCCGGCCTGTTCCTCATGGACGAGCCCCTGTCGAACCTGGACAGCGGTCTGCGGGCCGAGCTGCGGGCGGAGATATCCGGGCTCGTCCGGGAACTGGGCGTGAGCACCATCTACGTGACCCACGACCAGGCCGAGGCGCTGACCATGGCCGACCGGGTCGCCATCATGCGCAAGGGCGTCCTGCAGGACGTGGGCACCCCGACCCAGGTGTACGGGCGGCCCGCCACCCTCTACGTCGCCGCGTTCCTCGGCAGCCCCCGGATGAACCTGCTGGAGGCGACGGTCTACGTCCACCTCGACCGGTACGTCGCGCTCAACCTCGGCGAACAGTCCCTCTACCTGCCCTGGGACGACATCCGGGCCCGGGCCGTGGCCCACTACCACGGTGAGCGGATCGTGGTCGGGATGCGGGCCGAGGCGCTGACGCCGGTGGCGCCGGACGCTCCGGGTGACGTGCTGCACGGTCGGATCCGCTACCTGGAGCACCACGGCCACGAGTCGCTGGCGTTCCTCGACATCGGCGCCACCGCGATCGTCGTCGACGAGGTGGGCGGTGCGACCGCCGACGAGCGGCCCGGCGGCCCGGGCCGGGGGATCCGCCGACTGAGCCAGGTCGTGCAGCGCCTGACCGGACGGGCGGTCGCGTCGGTGCCCGCGTCGCCGGAGTCGCAGCCGCGGGGTGCCCGGGAGAGCGTGCTGAGCGACGGGGGCCGCCACCACCGTCGTCCGGCCGAACTGGCGGTCCGGCTGGCGCCGTATCCGGCGATATCTCCCGGCCAGTCGATGGCGGTCTCGGTGCGGATGGACGCCGTGCACTTCTTCGACGAGCGCGGCGACCGGATCGACGTCGGCTGGCGCTGACCGGCCCGATCCCGCGCCCGGCGCGCCCCGCACCGGCCGGACCCCACCGGGGCCTGCCCCGGCCCGGCCTGCTCCTCGTCGGCCCGACCCTCACCGGTACGGCGACGACGTACCCGACGGTGCCGGTCGGCGGCCCCGGCGACGGACCGGGGTCCGACCCCTTCCGCGCGGCGCACGGGTATCCCCGAACGGACCCCGAGCGGACCCTGAGCGGACCCTGAATGTGCCTCGCGGGCCTCGACGGCGATCCCAATAACAAGACACCCTACAGGTAGTGAGCATTGATACCGGGAGGGTGGGAATGGCGGGCGTTGGTTCGCGACGGTGGGTCGGGGCGCTGGTCGGGGTGCTGGCCGGAGTCCTGCTGCTCTGCGGGATCGGCGTCGGACTCGCCACCTGGACCTGGACCCGCGGCGTCGTCGACACGACCGGCAGGGTCAGCTTCGTCAACCGGCTCGCCATCCCGCCGCTGGCCGAGTCCCGGATCGACTCGCAGGGCCGCCGGGTCTTCGACCTGCGGGCCCAGCCGGGCCGGCGCGACTTCGGCCTGGGCGGACCCACCCGCACCTGGGGCTACAACGGCGACTACCTGGGGCCGACGCTGCGGGCCAGGCGCGGGGAGGAGGTCATGGTCAACGTCGTCAACGGCCTCGGCGAACCGACCAGCGTCCACTGGCACGGCATGCACCTTCCGGCCGTCATGGACGGCGGACCGCACCAGATGGTCCGTCCCGGCGCCACCTGGTCGCCGCACTGGCGGATCGACCAGCCCGCCGCCACCCTCTGGTACCACCCCCATCCGCACGGACGCTCCGAGCGGCACGTCTACCGTGGACTGGCCGGGATGTTCATCCTGGACGACGACGCCTCCGACGGGCTCGCGCTGCCCCGCCGGTACGGGGTCGACGACATCCCCCTGATCGTCCAGGACCGGCGGTTCGACTCCGACGGGCAGTTCGACGAGCGGCACGCGTTCCTCGGCGGGGTCGGCATCCTCGGGGACACCCTGCTGGTCAACGGCACCGTCGGGCCGTACCTCGACGTCACCACGGAGCGGGTCCGGCTACGGCTGCTCAACGGCTCCACCGCCCGGACG
>Ga0310834_100245_pt1 | contig 80950 bp, 67 predicted proteins | sample SM_ome_2_FD_201314 | JGI IMG/M metagenome (GOLD analysis project Ga0310834, IMG submission 201314) | Sorghum-adapted microbial communities enriched on stacked mutant (SM) sorghum from Joint BioEnergy Institute, Emeryville, California... ...
AGTTCGCACATCCTGGAGGAGGTCGAGCAGGTCTCCGGCACGGTCCAGGTGATCGTCGCGGGCCGGCTCGCCGCCTCGGGCGACTTCCGGACCATCCGGCGGCTGATGACGAACCGGCCGCACGTCTTCGCGATCCGGTCCACCGACGACCGGCGGCTGGCGGTGGCGTTGATGGCCGAGCCGTCGGTCTACGGGGTCGAACTCGACCGCGACGGGTTGACGGTCCGGGCCGGCGACTACGGCAGCTTCACCCGCGCACTGCCCAGGATCGCGCTGGCCTCGGGGATCCGGGTACGTCGGCTGCTTCCCGCGGACGAGTCCCTGGAGAGCGTGTTCTCCTACCTGGTGGAGGCCTGAGACGATGACGACCGTTTCCTGGATCACCGCACGTGGACTCTTCGGCCGGCGGCGCTTCCTCCTGCTCTTCCCGCTGCCGCTGCTCGTGGTCGGCTTGGCGGCCCTGGCCCGCTGGGCCGGGGTCGACGCCGACGAGTGGGCCTCTCCGGTCGTGGCCAACCTGGGGCTCGGGGTGATGCTGCCGGTGACCGCCCTCATCGTGGGCACCGGGGTGCTCGGGTCGGAGATCGACGACGGAACCCTGCTGCACATCCTGACCAAGCCGCTGCCGCGCTGGCAGATCATCCTGCCGAAGCTGGTGGTGGCATCGGGGGTCACCGCGCTGGCCGTGGCCGTGCCGCTCCTCGTCGCCGGGGTGCTCGCCCACGGCGTACGGCTCGGGCTGGCTCTGGCGGTGGCCAGCGCGCTCGGCGCCGTGACGTACTCGGCGATCTTCCTGGTGCTCAGCCTGGTCACCCGGCGGCCGGTGCTGCTCGGCCTGGTCTACGTGCTGATCTGGGAAGGGCTGCTGGGCAGCATGGTCAGCGGCACCAGGAACCTCTCGGTCCAGCAGTACGTGCTGACCGTGAGCGACCGGATCGCGCCGACGGCTCTGCTGGACTCGACCGTGTCGCTGCCGGTGGCGCTGGCGCTGAGCGTCGTCCTCACGGTCGGCGGCACCGTCCTGGCGATCGATCGACTTCGCTCGTTCAGCGCGGCCGGCGAGACGAGCTGACCAACGGGGGGCTGCGCGGGTTCGGGCGTGCCGTGGGACGGCGGGGCGCCCGAACCCGCGTCGCGCCGGTCACGCCCCGCCGCCGTCCGCGGGCGGGCCAGCCGTGCGCGGAGGTGGGTCAGCCGGTGTTGCGCATCCCGGCGGCGATGCCGTTGACGGTGGTGAGCAGGGCGCGTTCCAGGGCGGCGCCGTCGCCGGGGGCGCGGCGGCCACCGGGGGCGGTCGCCACGGCGCGGTTGGCCAGTCCCGATTCGCGGTACTGCCGCAGCAGCGCCACCTGGAGGTGGTGCAGCGGCTCCAGGTAGGTGTCCCGGACCGCCAGGGTGCGCTGCAGCACCGGCGAGTTGTCCAGCAGCGCGGGGGAGTTGGTGATGGCGAGCACCTCGCGCTTGGTCAGCTCGTACTCCGCCTCGATCTTGTGGAAGATCGGGTGCAGCTTCTTGGGTACCAGGGTCTCGACGTACCGCCGGGCGATGTTCAGGTCGGTCTTGGTCAGCATCATCTCCACGTTCGACAGGAACGTGCGGAAGAAGTGCCAGGCCCGATGCATCTCGGACAGGATGTCGCCGAGCCCGGCCTCGCGAGCCGCGGCGAGCCCGGACCCGACGCCGAACCAGCCCGGGACGATCTGCCGGGTCTGGGTCCAGCCGAAGACCCACGGGATGGCCCGCAGCCCGGCCAGCCCGGCCCCGGTGTTCGGCCGTTTCGTCGGCCGGGAGCCGATGTTGAGGGCACCGAGCAGCTCGGTCGGGGTGGAGGCCCAGAAGTACGCCGGCAGGTCCGGGTCCTCCACCAGCGACCGGTACGACCGGTACGCCGCGTCGGACACCACGTCCATCGTCGAGTTCCACCGTTCGAGCGCCTCGGCCGGCTGGCGCGGCTCGGTGTGCAGCAGGGTGCTCTGCAGTACGGCCGCCAGCATCAGCTCCAGGTTCTCCCGGGCCAGCGAGGGGAGGCTGTACTTGTCGGAGATGACCTCGCCCTGCTCGGTCACCTTGATCTCGCCGTCGAGCGTGCCGTACGGCTGGGCCAGGATCGCCTCGTGGGTGGGCCCGCCGCCCCGTCCGACCGTGCCGCCTCGACCGTGGAACAGCCGCAGCCGGACGTTGTGCCGGGCGGCCACGTCCCGCAGCGCGCGCTGGGCGCGGTGGATGGACCACTGTGAGGTGGTGATCCCGGCCTCCTTGTTGGAGTCGGAGTAGCCGAGCATCACCTCCTGCACGTCGCCGCGGGCTGCCACGATCGCCCGGTAGGGAGGCAGGGAGAGCAGCTCGTCGAGCAGCTCGCCGCCGGCCTCCAGCTCGCTCGGGGTCTCCAGCAGCGGGACGAAACCGATCCGGGCCCGACCGGTGTGCACGTCCACCAGCCCGGCCTCCCGGGCCAGCACCACCGCGGCGAGGACGTCGTCTGCTCCGAGCGTCATCGAGATGATGTAGGACTCGATCACCTCGACGCCGAAGCGCTCCTGGAGGTCGCGGATGGTGTGGAAGACCTCGAAGGTCTTGCGGGCCGAGTCGGTGAGCGGGGTGTCCATCGTGGAGAGCGGACGCCGGCCGGCCAGCTCCTCGGCGAGGAGCTTGGTCCGCTCGGCGCGGCTCAGCCCGGCGTAGTCGGTCACCTCGCCGACCGCGGCGTAGAACTGGGCCAGCACGGCGTGGTGTGCCTCGGCGTGCTCCCGGATGTCCATGGTCGCCAGTTGCGGCCCGAACGCGGCGACCGTGCGGATCACCGAGGCGAGCCGGCCGACGGCGGTGAGCTGACCGGAGTTGCGGGCCAGCGAGGCACGCATCAGCTCCAGATCGGCCAGCAGCTCGGCGGTGCCCCGGTAGTCCCGCCCCGGCACGTGCGGGGTGCCCTGCTGGAGGCGGCGCCGGGTGTTGGCCAGCTTGGCCTTGATGCACCGGGCCTTGAGCCGGTACGGCTCCTCGGCGTTGACCCGGCGGAACCGGGGTGCCACCTCGGGCAGCGCGTCCAGGTCCTTGGCCAGGCTGGCGGAGAGGTCGAGCGAGACGCTGCGCAGGCGCCGGGAGACGGAGATCTCGTTGATCAGCGTGTCCATCGCCGCCTCGGTCGCCTGGATGCCGTGCTCGAACTGGATCATCAGGACGTCCCGGGTGACCTGCGGGGTGACGAACGGGTTGCCGTCCCGGTCACCGCCGATCCAGGTGCCGAAGGTCAGCGGGCGGGCCGTCGGCGCGGTCTCCACACCCAGGCTGCGCAGGGTGTCGGTGAGGTCGTCGAGGACCTGCGGCGCCGCGACCGCGTAGAGGTCGCGCAGGTAGTAGATGGCGTTGCGGGCCTCGTCGGTCGGATCCGGCCGGTCCAGCCGCAGCTCGTCGGTCTGCCAGAGCAGGTCGAGCAGTTCGGCGAGACGCCGGTTGGTCGGGCCCTCGTCGGTGGCGCCGTAGAGGACGGCGGCCGAGGCCTCCGCGTCGAGCTCGTCGGCGACGGCCCGCAGCTTCGACAGGATGGAACGTCGGGCCGCCTCGGTCGGGTGGGCGGTGAAGACCGGCCGGACGGCGAGCCGGCGGGCGGCGGCGGCGATCTCCTCCGGCGGCACGCCGCGCTCCCGGATCAGCCGGGCGGCCTGGTCCAGCCAACCGCCGTGCGCGGCACGCTGCCGGCGCAGCTCCCGGGCCCGGTGTACCTGTTCGGTGATGTTGGCCAGGTGGAAGTAGGTGGAGAAGGCGCGGGCCAGCTTGGTGCCGGTGGTGACGTCCAGTGCCGCGAGCCGTTGCGCGGCCGCCTCGGCGTCGTGGCGGACCAGGACGCGGATCTCCTCGACCAGGTCGAGCAGTGGACGACCCTCCTGGCGGGCGAGGGTCTGGCCGAGTAGGCGGCCGAGGCGGCGGATGTCGGCCCGAAGGGCGGCGTCGGGCCCGTCGTGGTCGTGCTGGTCAGTCACCGTGCACTCCTTGATCGATTCCAGAGGACGGCGCTGTCCCGACACGCTGGATCGTATCCGTGCCGGCTGGTCGACGCGAACGAGTCCACGCCGTGACGGTCGCCGCCCACGGCGGGTGTCCGACACCGCGGAGCGCCTGGTGCACCCCGCCGACGGCATGCGGGTCGGGGAGGAGTCGCCGGGCCCGGACCGGGTGGTCCGCCTCACCGCGTCCGGGGCCGCCCGAGCACGGCGGTGGCGGCGAGCAGCACGAGCATGCCGGCACCGGCCCAGATCCCGAGCGTGGCGGCCGGCCACCGGGCCGCCCCGGGTGGAAAGTACAGCACGGACCTGATCAGATCGGTGGCGAGGCCGGGGATGTTCCAGCGGTGCATGTCCCGGAAGAAGGCGGGCAGGAACTCCGGTGGGTAGATGCCGCCGGATCCGGGGTTGCCGAGCACCACCAGCAACAGGATGACCAACCCGGTGCCGACCAGCCCCAACCAGCCCTGTACGGCGGAGGCGGCCATCGCGGCGGCGAAGGCCACCAGCGCCCCGGCGCCGACGAGGCTGGGCAGGTGCCGGCTCCAGACGCCCAGGGCGGGGCCGGTGACGAGCGCGCCGGCGAGCCCGAGCAGGGCGGCGTACCACGCGAGACCGCCGATCCGCAGGACCGCCCGGTACGGGGTGTGGGGCACCGTACCGAGCGAGATCCCGATGGCTGCGGCGCCGAGATAGCCACCGAGCACCAGCCCCACCGCCAGGTAGAACGGCGTCAGGCCGCGCGGGTCGGCGGTGGCGACGGGGACGGCGTCGGTGACGGCGAGCGGGATCTGCGCGCGTGCGGCCGCCGCCGTCACGATCTCGGTCACCGTCGTGGCGGCGGCCGGCGAGGCGGCGGTCGCGGTCGTCAGGGTCAGCCCGGGGGCGTCCGGCCCGGTGGTGAGCAGCGCGTAGATCTCACGCCGGTGCAGCGCCGCCTCGGCGGCGTCGCGGTGGGCGTACCCGACGGGCCGGAGTTGGCGGCCCTGCTCCCGCACGCCGGCGAGGAGAGACCGCGCGGGCTGGTCGTCCCGCACCACGCCGACCGGGACGTCCCTCGGTCGCGGGTCGTGCAGGGCACCGACGTGGGTGGCGACGAACGCGGTCGCGATCGCCAGGGTGCCGAGGAGCAGGGCGGCGGCACGGACGACGCTCCGCCGCAGCGGCTCGCCGTGCCGCGGCTCCCCACGCGGGCGGACGGCCCTGCCGATGCGCTGGTCCTGCCCTGCCGGGTTTGTCTCTGATTCGCCCACTTCATCAGCTTATGAAAGGTCGGCCCCGGCGCTGGGCGAACCCGGCCACCGCTGTCACCGCCACCCACGAGGTGGGACGGTGTGTCCAGGAAGTGGGACGTGTTGCCCCGGTTCCCGATCGCACGCCGGCGGGACGCCGCGCGATCGGGAACCGCCCGTGGGTCGCGTACGCCCGACGGCCCTCAGTCGAGCACGGCGAAGGCCCGGACCGGGAAGGTGCCCATCCCGGCGACCATCGGAGGGGCGGCGGTGAACCGGAAGCCGTCCGGGGGCAGCGCGGCCAGGCCGCGCAGGTGCTCGACGATCGGGATGCCGGCCGCGAGCAGGAGGCTGTGTGCGGGGCGGGTGCCACCGCTGGCCGGGGAGGAGTCGTCGATGTTCACCGAGTCGATGCCGACCAGCGCCGCCCCGGCGGACACCAGCCACTCGGCCCCGTCCGCGGTCAGGTACGGGTGGTCCGGGGCGCCGTACCTCGGGGTGCCGAAGTGCACGTCCCAGCCGGTGTGCAGCAGCACCGCCCGTCCGGCCACCTCGTGGGGAGCCAGCAGCAGCCGGTCGACGGCGCGGACCCCGGCCGGCACCCGGACCACCACGCCGGGCAGGTCGGCGAGCCGCTCCAGGGGGACACCGGCCAGGTCGGCGCCGTCCGCCCAGCGGTGCGCCGGGGTGTCGACGTACGTCCCGGTGTTGGCGACCATCGTGATCTCGCCGATCTGGAACTCGGTGCCCGGGGCGTACCGCTGCCGGGACGCCTCCCGGCTCAGCCAGTCGGTGATCCGGGGCGCCGGCAGACCGGGAAGGGTGACCATGCCGTCCCGGACGACGTGGCTCAGCTCGACCAGCCGCCGACCGGTGGCCGCCGCGCGGGGAACGTCCCGGCCACCCTGGTGCGGTTCGCGGATCAGCTCCTTGGCGGTGATCCGCACCTCGCCCACCATCAGCAGGCCCAGATGCCGGACGAAGAGTGCCGCCAACTCCTCGTCGGTGATGTCGGTGCCCGGGATGTCGAGCCGGAAGCCGTCCACCCGCAGCCCACCGCCGTTGACGAAGGTCACCTCCGCGTCGAACCGGACGCGCCACTGTTCCGCCATGGCGGCAAGCGGATCACACGTGCCGGCACCGGTCAACGCGATTCCCGTCCGGCTGCGGTCCCGCCCGGACCACACACCCGACCCCGGCGGGTGCGGGCCGTCGCCGGGGAGGCGTCCGACCCGGAAGATAGGCTGGGGTCGGGTGTCAAGGGCGTCCCACATGGCAGCGACCGGACCGCGGGCGGGGCGCCGTCTGCGACCCCCTCCACCCCCGTCCGAGGCGGACGCGGGGTCCATTTCGCGTGCCCTGAAGGTGTGATCGGCGTGCTGACCGGGTTGTTGACTGCGGCGCTACGTGATCGGGCGTTGGCGCGGGCGCGCCAGCTGGCCCTGGCGGGCGGGACGGAGGCCGACGGCCTCGACCTGACGGCGCCACCGTCGCTGCGGCCGTTCGTCGTCGCCGCCGTGGCCGCCGACCGGGAGGTCGGCGGGGCGGGCCGGCCGGTGCTGGCGGTGACCGCGACCACGCGGGAGGCCGACGACCTCGCCGCCGCGCTGCGCAGCCTGCTGCCACCGGAGCAGGTGGTGGTCTTCCCGGCCTGGGAGACGCTGCCGCACGAGCGGCTCTCGCCCCGGTCCGACACCGTCGGACGGCGGCTCGGGGTGCTGCGCCGGCTGGCGCACCCGGATCTCGACGAACACGCCGGTCCGGTCCGGGTCGTCGTCGCGCCGGTGCGCTCGGTGCTCCAGCCGCAGCTCAAGGGGCTCGGTGACCTGGAGCCGGTCCGGCTGACCGTCGGTGCCGAGGCCGGGCTGGAGGAGACCGCCCGTCGGCTGACCGACCTGGCCTACGCCCGGGTCGACCTGGTCACCAAGCGGGGCGAGTACGCCGTCCGGGGCGGCATCCTCGACGTCTTCCCGCCGACCGACGAGCACCCGTCCCGCATCGAGTTCTGGGGCGACGAGGTCGAGGAGATCCGTACCTTCGCCGTCGCCGACCAGCGCACGATCGAGACCGTGCCGGCGCTGTGGGCGCCACCCTGCCGGGAGCTGCTGCTCACCCCGGCCGTCCGCCGCCGGGCCGCCGAGCTGGCCGAGCGGCATCCCGAGCTGGCCGAGATCCTGGACAAGCTCGCCGAGGGGATACCGGTCGAGGGGATGGAGTCACTGGCCCCGGCCCTGATCGGGGCCGACGCGCTCGAACTCCTCCTGCACAGCATGCCGGCCGGCACCCACGTCCTGCTCTGCGATCCGGAGCGGATCCGGACCCGGGCGCACGACCTGGTCCGCACCTCGGCGGAGTTCCTGGAGGCGAGCTGGGCGGCGGCCGCCGTCGGCGGCCAGGCTCCGATCGACCTCGGCGCCGCCGCCTTCAAGACCCTGGCGGAGGTACGCGCCACCGCCGCCGCCCTCGGCCAACCCTGGTGGTCGGTGTCGCCGTTCGGCCTGGCCGAGGCGGCACCGGGGCCGGCCGCCACCCCGGAGCCGTGGGCGGTCGAGCCGGAGCCGGAGGTGAGCGTCACCCCGGACGCGGGCGAGTCCCTCACCCTGGCCGCCCAGCCGATACCGCTGTACCACGGCGAGACCGCCCGGCTGGTCGACGACCTCAAGCGCTGGGTCGGCGACGGCTGGGCGGTGACCCTGGTCTTCGAGGGCAGCGGTCCGGCGCAGCGGGCCGTCGAGGTGCTCCGCGACGCCGGTCTCGGTGCCGCCACCGTCGAGACGGTCACCGCACCGCCGGGCGCCGGCGAACTGGTCGTCACCTGCGGTTCGCTCACCCACGGTTTCCTCGACCCGCAGGCCCGGTTCGTCATCCTCACCGGCCACGACATCACCGGCGGCCGCGGCGCCACCACCCGGGACATGCGTCGGATGCCGAGCCGGCGCCGCAACACCATCGACCCGTTGGAGCTGCGGGCCGGCGACCACGTGGTGCACGAGCAGCACGGCATCGGCCGGTACGTCGAGCTGGTGCGGCGCGTCGTCAACGGCGCCGAGCGGGAGTACCTGGTCATCGAGTACGCGCCGAGCAAGCGCGGCCAGCCCGGGGACCGGCTCTTCGTCCCCACCGACCAGCTCGACCAGCTCTCCCGGTACGTCGGCGGCGAGACCCCGGCGCTGCACCGCATGGGCGGCGCGGACTGGCAGAAGGCGAAGGCACGGGCCCGCAAGGCGGTACGGGAGATCGCCGCCCAGCTCATCCAGCTCTACGCCGCCCGCAAGGCCAGCAGGGGGCACGCCTTCGGCCCGGACACCCCGTGGCAGCGGGAGTTGGAGGACGCCTTCCCGTACACCGAGACGCCGGACCAGCTCGCGGCGATCGAGGAGGTCAAGCGGGACATGGAGCAGCCGATCCCGATGGACCGGCTGATCTGCGGCGACGTCGGGTACGGCAAGACCGAGATCGCGGTGCGGGCCGCGTTCAAGGCGGTGCAGGACGGCAAGCAGGTGGCGGTGCTGGTGCCGACCACCCTGCTGGCCCAGCAGCACTACAACACCTTCACCGAGCGGATGGCGCAGTTCCCGGTCACCATCCGGCAGCTGTCGCGGTTCGCCACGCCGAAGGAGGCCGAGCAGACGCTGGCGATGGTCGCCGACGGCAGCGCCGACATCGTGATCGGTACCCACCGGCTGCTGCAGGCGTCGACCCGGTTCAAGGCGCTCGGCCTGGTCATCGTCGACGAGGAGCAGCGTTTCGGGGTCGAGCACAAGGAGTACCTCAAGCAGCTGCGTACCTCGGTGGACGTCCTGACGATGTCGGCGACCCCGATCCCGCGGACCCTGGAGATGGCGGTCACCGGCATCCGGGAGATGTCGACGATCGCCACCCCGCCGGAGGAGCGGCACCCGGTGCTGACCTTCGTCGGGGCGTACGACGACCGGCAGGTCGCCGCCGCGATCCACCGCGAGCTGCTGCGCGACGGCCAGGTCTTCTACGTGCACAACCGGGTCGAGACGATCGACCGGGCGGCCCGGCGGATCCGCGAGCTGGTCCCGGAGGCCCGGGTCGCGGTCGCGCACGGCCAGATGGGCGAGGACGCCCTGGAACGGGTCATGGTCGGCTTCTGGGAACGGGAGTACGACGTCCTGGTCTGCACCACGATCGTCGAGTCCGGTATCGACATCCCGAACGCCAACACCCTGATCGTGGAGCGGGCCGACCTGCTCGGCCTCGCCCAGCTGCACCAGATCCGGGGCCGGGTCGGCCGGGGCCGGGAGCGGGCGTACGCGTACTTCCTCTACCCCGGGGACAGGCCGCTGACCGAGCAGGCCCACGAGCGGCTGGCCACCATCGCCCAGCACACCGAGCTCGGCGCCGGCATGTACGTGGCGATGAAGGACCTGGAGATCCGGGGCGCCGGCAACCTGCTCGGCGGCGAGCAGTCCGGACACATCGAAGGGGTGGGCTTCGACCTGTACGTCCGGATGGTCGGCGAGGCGATGCAGGCGTTCAAGGGCGAACGGCCGGAGGAGGAGCCCGAGGTCAAGGTCGACCTGCCGGTCGACGCGCACCTGCCGCACGACTACATCGGGGTGGAGCGGCTGCGCCTGGAGATGTACCGCAAGCTCGCCGAGGCCCGGGACACCGACCGGCTGGGCGAGGTGGTGGCCGAGATGACCGACCGGTACGGCGAGCCACCGGAGCAGGTCGCCAACCTGGTCGCGGTGGCCCGGTTCCGGCTGCTCGCCCGGGCGTACGGTCTGACCGACGTCTCGATGCAGGGCCGGCACATCCGGTTCTCACCGCTGCGCCTGCCGGACTCGAAACAGCTGCGCCTGAAGCGCTACCACCCGGACGCGGTCTACAAGGCGGCGACCGAACAGGTCAGCGTGCCGCGGCCGACGACCCGCCGGGTCGGTGGCGAGCCGCTGCGCGACCAGGCGCTGCTGGACTGGTGCACCCAACTGCTCACCGACGTGCTGGGGGAGGTGAACGTCGCCGCCCCGGCCCGGTGAGCCCCGCCCGCCGGCGCGGGTGGGGGTGGCCCGGCTGCGGCGTCCGTCTGTCGCGTGAGAGAGTGTGGACATGCAGCGTGTCCGTCGTCTGGCTTCGATCGCGGTCATTGCCGTTCTCGGCACCACCGTTCTTGCCGCCTGTCGCTCCGACTCCAGCGTCGCCGTGTACCTCGGCGAACGGAAGATCACCGAGGACGAGGTGACGTCGGTCGTCGAGGACGCCAGGCGCAGGGCGCCGTCCCCGGGCGGTGACGCGGCGGCCGGTGGTGCCGGGGTGACGGCGCCGAGCCGGTCGGAGGTGGTACGGGTCCTGGTGCTCGGCGACGTCTGCCGGCGGCTCACCGCCGAGCGCGACCTGCGGTCGTCCGACCCGGTCGATCCCGAGCGGCTCGCCGCGCAGCTCAACCTGCCGACGGGCTCGCGGTACGTCCAGCAGCTCGCCGAGCTGTACACCTGCCTGAGCGCGGTGCCCACCGACCAGCAGGTGACGCCGACCGACGCGGAGCTGGCCGACCTGGTCGCCCGGGGCCGCAAGGCCGGGGTGGTCTCACCCGACGAGCGGGACGAGGACGCCAAGAACCGGCTGTCCCAGGGCCCGCAGCTGGGCATGGCGCTGTCGCAGCGCAAGGTGCTCGCCGAGGCGCTCGACCGGGAGGACGTCGTCGTCAGCCCGCGGTACCGGCCGCTGGAGTTCCCGCTGCTCTCCTTCTCGGACGGTTCGGCCGCGATCTCGTTGCTGATCGGGCAGGCCGGGCCGGACACGCTGGTCGAGAGCCGCTGAGCGACGGGACGTCGCCGCGTACACCCGCACGGAGGATGGTCGTGTCACGATGACCGCCCGGGTCGTACTGCTGGTCACCTCGCCCCGGCTGCCGGCCGGGCTGTTGACCGCGGCCGCCTGGGACGTCGTCCGCGCCCACCCGGTCCTGGCCGCCGCCGAGAGCGACCTGGTCGCCGCCCTGCGCGCCGCGGGCGCCGACGTCACCGTCACCGACGACCCGGTACCGGCGCTGCTGGACCGGGCGGCGACCCACGGTACGGCGGTCTGGCTGGCCGGCCCGACCGGCGACGAGGACGTGGCCCGGCAGTTGGGGCTGCGGCTGGCCGGTGACCCGGGCCTGGCCGAGCTGGAGCTGATGTACGGCTCCTGGGATCCGCCCGGGGCCCGGCTGCTCGACGCGGTCGCGGTGATGGACCGGCTGCTCTCACCCGGCGGCGATCCCTGGAAGCGGGCCCAGACCCACGCCAGCCTGGCGCGGTTTCTGATCGAGGAGTGCTACGAGGCGTACGACGCGATCGCCGCCGGGGATCTCGCCGCGTTGCGTGAGGAGCTCGGCGACGTGCTGCTGCAGGTGGTGCTGCACGCCCGGCTGGCCGAGGAACTTCCCGAGGGCGAGCGGTGGACCATCGACGACGTCGCCGGTGGCCTCGTGGCGAAGATGATCCGTCGCAATCCGCACGTCTTCGCCGGGGAGCGGGTCGACAGCATCGAGGAGATCACCGAGAACTGGGAGCAGATCAAGCGGGCGGAGAAGCCCCGGGCCTCGGCGCTCGACGGGGTGGCACTCTCCCAGCCGGCGCTCGCGCTGGCGGCGAAGGTGCTGCACCGGGTCGAGCGGGCCGGCCTCGACGTACCGTTGCCGGCGCCGGGCGCCGATGCCGAGTCACGGCTCGGCGCCGAGCTGCTGCAGACGGTGGCCCGGGCCCGGACCGCCGGGCTGGACGCCGAGGCGGCGCTGCGCCGGGTGACGCTGGAGTACGCGGCGACGGCCCGGGCGGTGGAGCGGGAGCGGGCTACCGACGCCGGGTCCGGCACGCCGCACTAGGAGCCGACCGGGCTCGCCTCCCGTTTCCCGGCCGGACCCGGTGTGGGGTCCGCACCCGTCCGGTGGTCGTCGCGTCCGGCCCGCAACCCGAGGGCGATCCCGAGCGCGGCGATCAGCACACCGGCGGCCTGACCGGCGGCCGGCGGCCGGCCGGCCTGTACGGCGGCGGTGAGCAGGGTGGCGATCGGCATCACCCCGACCAGTGGCGCGGTCCGTTCCACCCCGAGCCGCCGCAGCCCGGTGAACCAGCACAGGAACGCGGCCACGGTCATGAACGCGGCCAGGTAGCCGAGGGCGGCCGCCTCGGTCGCGGTGGGGAGGCGCAACCGGGCGAACTCGCCGGCGGCCAGTGCCGCCAGCAGGAGCAGCGGTACGGCCAGCGCGCAGCCGTACGCCGAGACCAGCACCGGCCCGAGCCGGGGCAGGACGGCGGCGGCGAGCAGGGAGAACGCGACCTCGCCGCCGAACGCGCCGAGGGCGGCGAGGACCCCGACGGCGTCGGCCCGGCCGCTGCCGTGGACGAGCGCGGTCCCGGCAACGACGATCGCGGCGGCGGCCAGCAGCCGGACGGCGGGCCGGCGGCGGCGGACGAGCGGGCCGAGCAGGGCCAGGCCGAGCGGCGCCGCTCCGATGAAGGTGCCGACCATGGCCGCGTCCGCGTGTGACAGGGCGAGCAGGACGCAGGCGTTGAAGCCGGCCATCCCGGCGGCGGCGAGTGCGGTGAGGACGGCCAGTTCCCGCCGGGTCGGCCGGCCCGCCGCGGGTCCGCCCAGCAGTCCGGGAAACCGGTGTGCGAGGGCGAGGAGGACCACGGCGGCGAGCGCGTACCGGGCCGCCTGGCCGGTGAGGTGCGGAAAGTCGAGGACCAGCTGGCTGATCGAGACGGAGCTGCCGACGAGGACCATTCCGCCGACGCAGAGCAGGACGGCGACGAGGTTCGAGATCTGCACGCCGTGACGCTAGGGTGCAGGTGGTCCGGTCCGCAGGTCCACCGGCGCGACAGATTGGAGGACCAATTGGCGTTGCTGGAGGCACTGGTCGAGTTCGACCGGACCGGCCCGGGCCGGGCGCACCGGCTCACCTGCGCGCTGCGCGAGGCGATCGTCGCCGGCCGGCTCCGCCCCGGCAGCCGTCTGCCGTCCAGCCGGGACCTCGCGGCGGACCTGCGGCTGTCCCGGGGCGTGGTGGTCGAGGCGTACGAGCAGCTGGTCGCCGAGGGCTGGCTGGTGTCGCGGCGTGGGTCGGGCACCACCGTCGCGCCGGTGCACCCCGGTGCGGTGCCCGTGCACCCCGGGTCGGGGCGCCCTCACCCGGCACAGGCCACGGTCGGGCCGGTCGACCGGATCCGGCCGTTGCGTCCGGGCATACCCGATCTCGGGATGTTCCCCCGGGCCGCCTGGCGGCGGGCGTACGAGCGGGTGCTGAACCAGGCCCACGCCGCCGACCTCGACTACGGCGACGCCGCCGGTGCACCCCGGCTCCGGGCGGAACTCGCCGGCTATCTCGGCCGGGTCAGGGCCGCCCGGGTCGACCCGGCCGACCTCTTCGCCACCACCGGCGCGGGCCAGGCGTTCGGGCTGGTCGCCGGGGCGCTGCGCGCCGCCGGCATCGACACGGTCGGCGTCGAGGACCCGGGCAGCGCGGGGGTCCGCGACCACCTTGTCGCGCACGGACTGCGCCTGGTGCCGGTACCGGTCGACCACGACGGCCTGGACGTCGCGGCGCTGGCGCGCACCGGGGCCCGGGCCGTGCTGGTCACCCCGGCGCACCAGTTTCCGACCGGTGTGGTGCTCGGCCCCGACCGACGGGCGGCGCTGCTCGACTGGGCCCGCCGGGTCGACGGGCTGATCGTCGAGGACGACTACGACGCCGAGTTCCGGTACGACCGCGATCCCGTCGGCTGCCTCCAGGGACTCGCCCCCGACCGGGTGGCACACATCGGCTCGGCCAGCAAGGCGCTCGCCCCGGCGCTGCGGATCGGCTGGCTGGCCGTACCCCCGGCGTGGCGGTCGGCGGTGCGGGCCGGCAAGTACGCCGCGGACGTCTGCGGGCCGGTGCTGGAGCAGCTCGCCTTCGCCGAGTTCCTCGCCAGCGGCGGCTACGACCGGCATCTGCGGCGGCTGCGCCGCGGCTACCGGGTCCGGCGCGACGCCGTGGTGGCCGCGGTCCGCCGGTACCTGCCGTCGGCCCGGATCTCCGGTGTCGCGGCCGGGATACACCTGGTCGTCGAGCTGCCGGCCGGAACCGACGACGTCGCGGTGGCCCGGGCCGCCCGGCGGTCCGGGTTGGGCCCGCTGGCGCTGTCACGGCTGCGGCTGCGGCCCGGCGGTCCACCCGGACTGGTCCTCGGCTACGCGACGCACCCGCCGGACGTCCTCACGGAGGCGGTGGCGCGGCTGGCGGCGCTGATCGTCTAGGTTGGCCACATGCCGCCATTCGTCCCCCTGGCCGAACGAATCGTCGACGCGATGCTCGCCAGCGACCCGCATCTGGCCTCCGACGTCGGAGAACACGCCTACGACGACCGGCTTGCGGACTGGTCGGCCGACGCGGTGGCCGGGCGGGTGACGATGCTGCGGGACGCGGCGCACGCCCTCTCCGAGGTGGAGACGGACGGGCTGCCGACGGCGGAGCGGGTCGACCACGCCGTGCTCTCGGCGATGGTGGAGCGGGAACTCTTCGAGCTGACCGAGGTCCGCGCGCACGAGTGGAACCCGATGGTGCACAACCCGGCCCCGCTGCTGCACGCGCTGCTGGCTCGGCCGTTCGCCCCGGCCGACGTGCGGCTGACCAGCATCGCGGGTCGGCTGGCGGCCGTACCGGACGCGCTGGCCACCGCCCGCGCGCTGCTGGCGGACGTCCCCCGGATCCACGCCGAGACCGCCGCCGGCCAGTACGACGGCGCCGTGGCGCTGCTGCGGGACCAGCTTCCCGCCCTGCTGGCCGAGGCACCCGGGATGCGGCGCACGGTGGAGCCGGTTGCCGAGGTGGCGATCCGTGAGCTGGCCGGGTTCGCGCGGTGGCTCCGGGCGGGCCTGCGCGACGGCACCGACCCGGGCCGCGACCCCCGGCTGGGCCGGCGGCTGTGGGAGGCCCGGCTCTGGCACACCCTGGACACCGAGCTCACCGCGCGCCAGGTGCAGGACCTGGCGTGGGCCAACCTGGACCGGGTCACCGAGGAGATCCGGGAGGCCGCCGTCGAGCTGGTCGGCGGCCCGGCCTCCGACGACGCGGTCCGGCAGGCGCTGCGCCTGCTCGCCGACGAGCACCCGGACGAGGCGTCGATCGTGCCGCTGGCCCGGCGGACCCTGGACGAGGCGACCGACTTCGTCGCCGACGCCGAGCTGGTCTCGCTGGTCGACGACCCCTGCGTGATCAGGACGATGCCGGAGCACGACCGTGGTGTCGCGGTCGCGTACTGCGATCCGCCGGGTCCGTTGGAGACCGCGGACGTCCCGACGTTCTACTGCATCGCCCCGGCCCCGGCCGACTGGCCGGCGACCCGGGTCGAGTCGTTCTACCGCGAGTACAACAACCACATGATCCGGAACCTGACGGTCCACGAGGCGATGCCGGGGCACTTCCTCCAGCTGGCCCACGCGCGCCGGTACCGGGGCAGCAGTCGGGTCCGGGCCCTCGGCCACTCCGGGCCGTTCGTCGAGGGCTGGGCGGTCTACGCGGAGCAGCTGATGGCCGAGCGGGGCTTCGGCGGCCTGGCGGTTCGGCTGCAGCAGCTCAAGATGCAGCTCCGGATGACCATCAACGCCCTGCTCGACCAGCTGGTGCACTGTGAGGGGATGACCGAGGCCGACGGGATGGCGCTGATGACCGGTCGGGGCTTCCAGGAGGAGGGCGAGGCCGCCGGGAAGTGGCGGCGGGCCCTGCTCACCTCGACACAGCTCTCGACGTACTTCGTCGGCTACACGCAGATCGCCCAGATCGCCGCCCGTCGCCCGCACGGGGTCTCCGTGCGGGCGTGGCACGACGCGATGCTCGCGCACGGCTCCCCGCCGCCGCGGCATCTCCCGACCCTGCTCGGGCTGCCGTCCTGAGGGCGGTCACCTGGGCGCCGTGGGACGCCGGTCGACCACCCCGGCGCCGGGCGGAAGCTCGAAGACGCTGTTCTCCACCGTCTCGCGGTAGCGGCTCATCGTCACCCGCAGCTCGGTGCCGTCGACCGTACCGCTGAAGCTGCCGAGTGCACCCTCGCCGGTGATGCAGGCGTCGAAGGCGTCGGTGGCGGCGTTGTGCAGCTGCCGGACCTGGACGCAGGTGGCGTGGCGTCCGGCGATCGTGGTGTCGTTCTGCTCGATGATCGCGTCGGGGTCGAGCGCGGCGGCGGTGAGCAGTCCCACCACCATCGGCGGGGTGACCAGGCCGTGGCTGGTCATCCGGGTGAAGACCGTCAGCGCCGGCTTGTTCTTCGGCTCCGGTGGCGCGGTGAGGGTGCAGGTCGGCTTCTTCCCACTGGTGTCGCACTCCATCGTCGCCTCCGCGGTCACGGTCAGCTTGCCACCCGGGTAGACGTACGCGGCGCGGAGCGGATTCTGGGACTGTGCGATCGATGCGGTCCGGCCGCCCGGGAACTGGTAGTCGGCCGAGTAGGTGAGCTGGTTCGACCGGTCCAGCCGGGCAGCGAGCTCGTTGACCAGGTCGGCGCGGCCGATGACCCGGCTCGCGGCGTCCAGGGTCTGGCACCCGGTGACGGTCAGGACGGTGACGATGACCCCCGTGAGCACCCGGAGTGAGGTCGACACAACCGGCATGCCCACAGCCTTGTCGATCGTGTCGAGCGCGCGCAAACCAGCTTTCAGAAACATGAGGCTGGTCCGCAAATGTCGGCATCGGGCGTGATGTCGGCGTGGGACGGTGGCTCTGCACCAGCCAGCACACGCGCGGCCGGTGCCGCCCGATAGGCTGTTGCGACGGAGCCTCAGCCGCACCGTCGCGACGGGGACGCCACCGCCATCGACAACCGATGGACCGTTATCGACTACTGAGGAGCAGGACAGTGGCCACCATCGAGGCGATCGTCGCCCGGGAGATTCTGGACTCGCGGGGCAACCCGACCGTCGAGGTCGAGGTCGGTCTGGACGACGGTACGGTCGGCCGCGCCGCGGTGCCGTCCGGCGCGTCCACGGGGGCCTTCGAGGCGCTCGAGCTGCGCGACGGCGACAAGGACCGGTACGGCGGCAAGGGCGTCGAGAAGGCGGTCGCGAACATCGAGGAGCGCATCGTCGACCAGCTCGTCGGCTACGAGGCGAGCGAACAGCGCCTCATCGACCAGAAGATGATCGAGATCGACGGCACCGACGACAAGTCGGGGCTCGGCGCCAACGCCATCCTGGGCGTGTCACTGGCGGTCGCGAAGGCGGCGGCGAAGAGCAGCGGGCTGAGCCTGTTCCGCTACCTCGGCGGCCCGAACGCGCACCTGCTGCCGGTGCCGATGATGAACATCCTCAACGGCGGTGCGCACGCCGACTCCAACGTCGACATCCAGGAGTTCATGATCGCGCCGATCGGCGCGCCGACCTTCCGGGAGGCGCTGCGCGCCGGCTCCGAGGTCTACCAGGCGCTCAAGTCGGTGCTGAAGAAGAAGGGCCTGAACACCGGGCTCGGCGACGAGGGCGGGTTCGCCCCCGACCTGCCGACCAACTCCACCGCGCTCGACCTGATCGCCGAGGCGGTGGAGAAGGCCGGGTACCGGCTCGGCACCGACATCGTCTTCGCGCTGGACGTCGCCGCCACGGAGTTCTTCGACAACGGCGTCTACACGTTCGAGGGCAGCCAGAAGACGGCGGACGAGATGACCGCCTACTACCACAAGCTTCTCGACGACTACCCGATCGTCTCCATCGAGGACCCGCTGGCCGAGGACGACTGGTCCGGCTGGAGCCGTCTCACCGCGTCGGTCGGCGAGCGGATCCAGATCGTCGGCGACGACCTCTTCGTCACCAACCCGCAGCGGATCGCCCGGGGCATCGCGGAGAAGGCGGCGAACGCCGTACTGGTCAAGGTCAACCAGATCGGCTCGCTCACCGAGACCTTCGAGGCGGTGGACCTGGCGCACCGGGCCGGCTTCCGGTGCATGATGAGCCACCGTTCCGGCGAGACCGAGGACACCACGATCGCCGACCTGGCGGTGGCGATGGGTTGCGGGCAGATCAAGACCGGCGCCCCGGCCCGCTCCGACCGGGTGGCGAAGTACAACCAGCTGCTCCGGATCGAGGAGGAGCTGGCCGACGCGGCGCGGTACGCGGGGGCGAGCGCCTTCCCGCGTTACCGGTCGGCGGCCTGACGACGCGGCGGCCGGGGAGGGGTGCCACGGCGATGACGCAGCGCCGTACGCCGAGCGGGCAGGGCCCGACGCGGCGGTCGGTCCGGGGTGTCCGGGCGGACCGCCCGGACACCCGCGACATCCGTCGGCGGGTCGAGGCGCGGTTGGCGGCGGCCCGTGCGGCCGGTGCGGCCCGCGCGGCGCGTGCCGGACGGAGCGCGGACGGCCCCCGGTCGGGCAACCGGCCCGGGGCCGCGCGGCGCACCAGCACCCCCCGCGCCGTCAAGCGCACCACGGCAGCCCAACCCCGGCGCTACACCGGCCGGGTCACGGTGCTGGTCGGTGTCCTGGTCGCGCTCGCCCTCGCCTACACCTACCCGGTGCGGGTCTACCTCAACCAGCAGTCCGACATCGCCCGGATGGAGGCGGACCTGCGGGCGCAGCGCGAGCTGATCGGTGACCTGGAGGAGGAGGCGGCGCTCTGGGACGACCCCGAGTACGTCAAGATCCAGGCGCGGGAGCGGTTCTACATGGTGCTTCCCGGTGAGGTGCCGCTGGTGGTCCTGACCGACCACGAGGGGGCCGCCCGGGACGCCGGCACCGACCCGGCGGCGGCCGGGCAGAGCAACCCCGAGCCCTGGTACGACACCCTCTGGTCGAGCGTGCGCGCGGCCAACGAGCCGGAGCGGGCGGGGCAGTGAACCGACCAGACGCACCGGCGCAGCGCCCCGAGGTACCGGTGGGGCCGGCGGCGGCCGAGGTGCCGCCCCCGGTACGCGAGCCCGCGACCCCCCGGGACGTGGCGGCGGTGGCCGCGCAGCTCGGCCGGACGCCGCGTGGCACCCGGGCGGTGGCCCACCGCTGCCCCTGCGGCCTGCCGGACGTGGTGGAGACGACCCCCCGCCTCGCCGACGGCACCCCGTTTCCGACGCTGTTCTACCTGACCTGTCCCCGGGCGGTCGCCGGGTGCAGCCGGCTGGAGTCCGCCGGGCTGATGAAGGAGATGACCGCCCGGCTGGCCACCGATCCGGACCTGGCCGAGCGCTACCTGGCGGCGCACCGGGACTACCTGGCCCGGCGGGAGGCGATCGGGCGGGTACCGGAGATCGAGGGCGTCTCGGCCGGCGGCATGCCGGGCCGGGTGAAGTGCCTCCACGTGCACCTGGGACACGCACTGGCCACCGGGCCCGGGGTCAACCCGTTCGGTGACGAGGTGCTCCAGCTGCTGGAGCCGTGGTGGCGCGACGGTCCCTGCGTGGAGCCGGCGGAATGACCGACGATGCCGCCAACCCGGCGGGTTCGCTGCCGGAGCTGGTCGTCCGGCGGGCCCGGACCAGCGACGTACGCCAGATCCGGGAGCTGATCGAGACGTACCGGGGCGGCCGGCGGATGCTCAGCAAGCCGCTGGTCACGCTCTACGAGGACGTCCAGGAGTTCTGGGTCGCGGCGCACCCGACGGATCAGACGGTGCTCGGCTGCGGGGCGCTGCACGTGATGTGGGAGGACCTTGCCGAGATCCGCTCGGTCGCCGTCCACCCCCGGTGGCGTGGCCACAGGATCGGTCGGCGGATCGTGACGGAGCTGCTGGCGACCGCCCGCGAGCTGGGGGTCTCCCGGGTCTTCGTGCTCACCTTCGAGACCCGGTTCTTCGGCGCGTTCGGGTTCGTCCCGATCGACGGGGCACCGGTACCGCCCGCCGTCTACGAGCAGCTGCTCCGCTCGTACGACGAGGGCGTCGCCGAGTTCCTCGACCTGGAGCGGGTCAAGCCGAACACCCTCGGCAACGTCCGCATGCTGCTGCGGCTGTGACCCGGGTACGGCGCGCGTGACCGGGTCGGCGGGCTCGGTAGTCTGCTGATCGTGACGACGGAACCGGTCCCCAACCGGGTCGCGGCGATCGACTGCGGCACGAACTCGATCCGACTGCTGGTGGCCGACCTGCCCGATCCGTCCGCCGGTCCGGCGGCCGAGCTGGTCGACGTGGTCCGACGGATGGAGATCGTCCGGCTCGGCCAGGACGTCGACCGGACCGGTCGGCTGGCTCCGGAGGCGATCGAACGGACCCGGGTGGCGCTGGCCGACTACGCCCGGCAGATCGAGAAACTGGGCGCGACCCGGGTCCGCATGTGCGCCACCTCGGCGTCCCGGGACGCCGAGAACGCCGACGAGTTCCGGGCGATGGTGCTCGCCACGCTCGGTGTCGAGCCGGAGGTGGTGACCGGCGACGAGGAGGCCCGGCTCTCCTTCACCGGAGCCGTCCGTGGACTCGGCCCCGACGTGCCGGCGCCGTACCTGGTGGTCGACATCGGTGGCGGCTCCACCGAGTTCGTGGTCGGCGGCCGACCGGTCGGCGGCGCGGCGGCGGTGGACGCGGCGATCTCGGTGGACATCGGCTGCGTCCGGATGACCGAGCGGCACCTGTCCGGGGATCCGCCGACCGCGGCGCAGGTCGCGGCGGCCGAGGCGGACGTCACCGCCGTGGTCGACCGGGCGCTGGCGGCGGTGGCGGGGCGCGAGGCGGCGACGCTGGTCGGGCTGGCCGGTTCGGTGACCACGGTCACCGGGATCGCGCTGGGCCTGCCCGAGTACCGCTCCGAGCGGATCCACCACGCCCGGATCTCGTACGACGTGGTGGCGGCGGTGACCGCCGACCTGCTGGCCCGCTCGAAGGCGGAACGGCTGACCATCCCGGTGATGCATCCGGGACGGGCCGACGTCATCGGCGCGGGGGCGCTGATCCTGAAGGTGATCATGGAGCGCGCGGGGATGGATTCCGTGATCGCCTCCGAGCACGACATCCTCGACGGCATCGCCTGGAGCCTGGCGACGGGCGTGGGATGAGGCGGTGTCCGCGGACCGGTGGGGGGCCTCCCCGGCCGGGCCGGTCCACGCGCCCACAGACGCCGGTGGGCTCGTCGTCCGGCCGCTCAGACCGCCGGATAGGTCACCCCGGTGAGCTGTTCGGAGATCTCCCACAGCCGGGCGGCACCGGACTCGTCCGGCAGGTTCGCGGGCAGCCGCGCCACGGTGGGTGCACCGCCGAGTTCGGCGAAGCCGGCCGGCCCGTAGTAGCCGCCGCTGCGCGCCTGTGGGCTGGTCGCGGCGTACAGGGCGGGCAGGATCCCGGTCGGGACCTGCTGCCACACCGGGACGGCGTACATCAGCCGGTTTCGGAGCGCGACGAGCCGGACCCGGCGTCCACCGTGGGTGGCGCCGGTGACGTGCAGGTTGGTGACGGTCGCGCCGGGATGGGCGGCGCTGCTGTGGATGCCCCAGCCGGCCGTCGCGCTGCGCCGGTGGAGTTCCCGGGCGAAGACCAGCAGGGCGAGCTTGGAGCGGCCGTACGCGATCCACGGCCGGTAGCGCCGTTCGCCCTGGAGGTTGGTGGGGTCGAGGGTGCCGAGCCGGCTCGTCAGGCTGCTCATCGACACCACCCGGGCGGCGCCGGCCGCCCGCAGCAGCGGCAGGAGGTGACCGGTCAGTGCGAAGTGCCCCAGGTAGTTGGTGCCGAACTGCAGTTCGAACCCGTCCTCGGTCAGGATCCGCCGCGGCGGCGCCATGATGCCGGCGTTGTTGACCAGGATGTCGACAGCGCGGTTCTCCGCGCGCAGCGCGGCGCCGAACGCGGCCACGCTGGCCAGCGACGACAGATCCAGGTGCCGCAGCGTGAGCCGGGCCCCGGGTAGCGTGGCCCGGATTCTCCGGACGGCCTCCGCGCCCTTGTCCAGGTTGCGGACCGCGAGGACGACCTCCGCACCGGCCTGCGCGAGCCGGGAGGCGAGCCCGAAGCCGAGCCCACTGTTCGCACCGGTCACGACGGCGAGCCTGCCGGTCAGGTCGGGTACGTCGATATCCGGCGGCGTGTGTGCCATCGTCGTATTCTCCACCGTTTCCGCCGCGGCGAGGTGGTCGGGAGCGTGGGCCGGTGACATGCCGGCGTGGGCGATCGGCGATGATGGCGGCGCTCGTGTGGATACGACCGGCGGGACGGCCCGCCGCTGGCCCGCCGGTGCCGGGGTGGATTGGAAGGGACGAGGACGATGACCCAGCCACCGCCGATGCCGGCGTATCCGCCGCAGCCGCATCCGCTCGTGGCACCGATCGGCGAGCTGCTCGCCGCGGCCGTGCCGGCTGGCTGGCGGCGGTTGCACGTGGAGTACCGGGCGGTCGGGCTCTACATCGAGACCGACGTCATGGCGGTCGGGTTCGACGGCGTCGCCCGGCCGGTGCAGCCGCCCGCGACGGTCGTCCAGTTGCTCGGTTGGCTCCGTGCCGGGATGTACCAGCCGGGTCGGGGCACCTGGTTCGGCGCCACCCTGGTCGTCGACCCGGGGGTCCCGCCCCAGCTCACCGTGGGGCTGGATGAGGAGCCGCGCTGGCGGTGGATGCCCTCGCCCCAGGGCTTCCAGGACGAGCTGCGCTTCTTCCCCCGCTCGGAGCAGTACATCCCGGACTGGCTCCGGGCGCGGGCCGGTCTGCCACCGACGGCTCATCCGGCGCCGGGTCTGCCGCCGGTGGCCCCGGCCGGGATGCCGCCGACCGGGCCGGTGACCACGACCGGATCGTTCGCCGTCCCGGCCACGCCGGCGGTGCCCCCGGCCGCCCCGGCGGTGTCGCCGCCGGTTCCCGGAGCCCCGGCGACGCCCGCGGCCGTTCCCGGGGTTCCGCCGCCCGCTCCCGCGGTGCCGACGGTCACGGCGCGGGGGGTGGCGTCCGTGCCACCACCGTCGACTCCGCCCGTGTCACCGGCTCCGCCGGTGTCGCCGTCCGGTTCGCCCGGGCCGTCGACCGGCGACGGGAAGTTGCGGATGGCGCGGGTCTACGACCGCCTGGACGATGCGGGACGGCCGGTCGCGGACCGCGCGCCCGTACCGTCGACCGAACGTGACCAGGTGCTCGACTACCTGACGAAGGCGCCGGCGGTGCTCGCCGCCCGGGGGTACGTCCGGGACGAGTTCGATCCGGAGCGCCAGCCCGGGGTGCCGATGACCTTCCACACCGACGGTACGTGGGTGTGGGGCGGCGCGGTCGCGTACTACCTGCGGGAGTACGACCTGCCGCCGGACCCGGATCTCCTGGCGCACATCAGGGCGAACAACTACACGCTGCCGGAGGTCGACGAGGAGACGAGGAAGCGGGCCATCGATCTCGTCACCAACGGCTAGCCGGCCAACCCCGCCGGTTCCGTCCCGTCGGCACGGGCCACGGGCGCGGGTCCGGCGGGTGTCAGCGGTTACGGGACGTCCCGCGGGCGGGTGCCCTGGCGGCCGTGGTCCTGCGGGCGGGTGTCTTGGCGGCCATGTTGCGGGCGCGCGTCGGTGCCGCCTTCTTCGCCACCGGCACCCGCTTCGCCCCCGGGGTCCGCTTCGACGGCGGGGTCCGCCTGGCGGCGGGAGCCGGTGCGGCGCCGCGTTTCACGCCCGACGTGGCCGCCTTCTTCGGGGTCTTCGCCGCGGTCGCCCCGGTGGCCCGCCTGGTGGCGGTGGCGACCTTCTTGGCCCGGGCGGCCCGGCCGCCCGGAGACTTCTTGGCTCCGGTGGCCTTCCGGGCGGCGGCGGGTCGGGTGGCCGTCCGGGTGGCGCCCCCGCGCCCACCCCCGCGGCCGGTGTGTGTGCTGCGACCGGACAGGAGTCCATCGCCCATCTGAGCTCCCTTCGTCGGCTCCTGTCTCCCCCTGACCCCGGTACCTAAACAGGGCGCCGGCCTGCCGTCGTGCGCCGGCCTCGACCGGCCCGTCCGGTTGGCACCGAGCCGACCGCCGGGTGTCCGGCACAATTACCAACATCGATGTAGTAGCGGTTCGGAGGTGGGCGGATGGTCGCGCGACGGGGCTTGGTCTGGTGGACGGCCGGCGTGCTGGCCGCGCTGTTGGGAGCGCTGCTCGGGCCCGGTCCGGTCCGGGCGGCGGAGGTCTTCGTGGTCTACCTGTCGCCGACCGGGTCGGACAGCAACGACGGGCTCAGCCCGACCCGCGCGGTGCGGACGCTCGAGGGGGCCGAGGCGGTGCTGCGTGCCGCCGCACCCCGGGCCGACGTCGAGGTCCGGATCGCCCAGGGCACGTACGTCGGCACCCACACCGTCTGGCAGTACTACGTCCCCGGGCACACGATCAGCTTCATGCCGGTCGACTACCGGTACGGCGCCGGCGCGAGCGACATCGCCGGCCGGCCGGTCTTCCGGGGCGACGGCACGCCCGGCTTCTGGTTCTCCGCCAGGCTCCCGTCGGGGCACCCCGGCGGCGACACCAACCTGCGCTTCTACTACCTGCAGGTCGAGCGGTACGCCAGCGGCGGGCTGGAGTTCAACGGCGGCACGACGACCAACGGCGCCGGGATCCGGGTGCCGGCGACGGCCGGCGTCAACCGCAACACCGTCTTCGGCATGGTGTTCCGGGACCTGGGTACCCGGTACAACGCCGCCGGCGTCGGATACGGGGGTGTCGACGCGGTCAACTCCTCCGGCAACCTGATCGAGAACAACCACTTCCTCAACAACGAGAACAGCGGTGGCGACGCGAGCCTGATCCACGGCGTCTACCTCGCTCACCACAGCACGGGCAACGTGGTCCGGAACAACCGGTTCCGGCAGATCAGCGGCGACCCGGTGCGGACCCGCAACGACAGCAACGGCAACGACGTGTACGGCAACAGCTTCGAGCGCACCGGCCGGTACGCGTACTACTCCGAGTGGTTCTGCGACACGTCCTGTACGGCGTCCAATCCGGGCAGTCCGCGCGAGTGCGCCTCGCACGGCAACCTCTTCCACGACAACGACGTGATCTCCGGGTACGCCGGTTCCGTCTCGCTCTGGGAGCTGACCCCGCCCGGCATCGACTACGCCGGCGGTGCCGGCTGCTCCAACGACGGGCAGCGGCGGCTACGGACGTACGGCAACGCCTGAGGTCCGGTTGCGGGCCGGCCGGCCGTCGGGCGGGTCGACTCCTCTCGGGTACGGTGCCGGGGCGACGTCGCGCCTCGGTATCCCCGCGTTGAGGTACTTCGCATTGCACAGTAGTATTCCGGCTGTGGACACGACCCAGTTGCTCAAAGGCGTGCTGGATCTCGCGGTCCTGGCCGTGCTGAGAAACGAGGACGGCTACGGCTACGACATCATGCGCCGGCTCCGCGCCGCTGGGCTCGATGAGGTCGGAGACGCCTCCGTCTACGGAACCCTGCGCCGGCTCTTCCAGGCCGGGCTGCTGACGACGTACGTGGTCCCCAGCGAGTCGGGCCCGCACCGCAAGTACTACTCACTCAACGCCGCCGGCCGGGAACGGCTCGCCCGCTCCGGCAGGATGTGGCGGTCGTTCGCCGCCACAATGGATCGACTGCTCGACGACGAGGGGGTGGCGGCATGACCGAGCGGAGCGAGGAGGTGGTGACCGTGCCGGAGCAGGAGGTCGCCCGGTACGTCGCCCGGGTCCGGACCACACTGGCGGACCTGCCGGCAGGGGTCCGGGACGAGTTGCTGGAGGACCTCTCCGAGCACCTCGCCGAGGTCGCCGCCGAGGGAGGCGGGTCGTTGGTCGAACGGCTCGGACCGCCCGAGACGTACGCGATGGAGCTGCGCGCGGCGGCCGGGCTCGCACCACCGCCCGCCGCCGTGAATCTCGACCAGCGGGTGGGCGCGGCGCTGCGGATCGGCCGGGAACGGCTGGACGCGGTCGACCGCCGGCTCGGCCGGTTCCTCGGCTACGACCGGCTCAGCGACTACCTCCGGTTGCTTCGCCCCGCCTGGTGGGTCCTGCGCGGCTACCTGGTCGCGATGCTGGTCAGCGTGTTCACCTCCGGAACATCCCACGGCCTGCTGCCCCGGCTCGGGGACAGCACCCTGGCCGCCCTGCTGCTGCTGGCGGTGACCATCCCCGCCTCGATCTGGCTCGGCCGGCGGTCCGACCGGCTCGGCCGGCGGCCCCGGTGGCTCCTGAACGCCGCCACCGTGCTGCTGGTCGGCTTCGGCCTGATCGGCCTGTTGAACTACACGCAGATGTCCTACCACTACCCCCAGTTCCAGGAGGTCTACACCGACCAGTACTCCGGGGTCCGGGACGTCTACGTCTACGACAGCGAGGGCCGCCTGCTGGAGGGTGTGCGGCTGTTCGACCAGAACGGCCAGCCGATCCGGCTCGGCGAGCCGTGGTGTCCGGAGGCACGGCAGCGGATCGCGCCGGGCGGCGAGTACGACTACGACCCGTACACCAGCGACCTGACCCAGCTGCCGTATCCGTACTGCCCGCAGGGGGCCCCGTTCCGGGTGCGCCCGACCGTGCGACCCGCCCCCACCGATGTCCCGCTGGTCCCGGTCTCGCCCTCGGCCCCGGCGTCGACCGAGCCCTCGACGTCGGCCGGGCCCTCGGCGTCCACACCCAGCCCGGTCCCGGCAGGATCGCCGGAGGCCGCCCCGACGACCGACACGCCGAGCCCGACTCCCACCCCCTGACCGGGTGTGCCGCGGCGGGCGGCGGCACACCGGTCAACACCGGTGAAACAGGAGGTGAACGCCACTCCCGCGGTGCCTTCCGCCGGGCGGGTCGAGCGTGGCAGGCTACCCCAACACCTGCGGCACGCAAGATCCCGACCAGCGCCGTTGGTCGGAAACCGTGCGACCAGCCAACGATGTCTGACCGGCAGGAGGACCACCGATGGGCGAGATGGTGAGTTACCGCAGTGACGGGGGAAACAGTCAGGGCTACCTCGCCGTGCCCGACTCCGGTGGGGCCAACCAGGCCGTCGTCGTCATCCAGGAGTGGTGGGGGTTGGTGCCGCACATCACCTCGGTCGCCGACCGGTTCGCCGCCGCCGGCTTCGTCGCGCTCGTCCCGGACCTCTACCGTGGCGTCCCCGCCACCGAGCCCGACCACGCCGGCCGACTCATCATGGGACTGGCCATGGACCAGGCCGCCCGGGACATCGCCGAAGCCGCCGACTACCTGGCCGAGCGGCCGGAGGTGACCGGCAGGGTGGGTGCCGTCGGCTTCTGCGCCGGGGGCAGCCTGGCGCTGTGGTCGGCCATGTTCTCCGAGCGGATCGTGGCCACCGTCGGCTTCTACCCCGTCCTGCCGTGGGAGCGGATGCGTCCGGACTGGGCCGACTACGCCGGCAAGGCGGCGCTGATCCACTGCGCCGAGGAGGACGGCTCCTCCGCCGCCGAGGGGGTGCAGGCCGCGCGTCGGGCGATCGAGGCCGCCGGCGGGGAGTGCATCCTGCAGGACTACCCCGGCACCTCGCACGCGTTCTTCAACGACGACCGTCCCGAGGTGTTCGACCAACCGGCCGCGGCCAGCTCCTGGGCCCGTACCCTCGACTTCTTCCGGAACCGGCTTGGCTGAACCGCGTACCGCCACCGACGTCGCCGCCCGTGCCCGGCAGGCGGCCGACCTGGCCGGGTTGGACGCCGCCGTCGCCGGGTGCTTCGCCTGCCCCCGGCTCGTCGCCTGGCGTGAGGAGGTGGCGGCGGTCCGCCGGGCCGCCTTCCGGGACCAGGAGTACTGGGGCCGGCCGGTGCCCGGCTTCGGCGCCGCCGACGCCCGGATCGCGATCATCGGTCTGGCCCCGGCGGCGCACGGCGGCAACCGGACCGGCCGGATCTTCACGGGGGACCGGTCCGGCGACGTCCTCTTCGCCGCGCTGCACCGGGCCGGCCTGGCCAACCAGCCGACCAGCGTCGCCGTCGGCGACGGACTCGTCCTGCGGCACACCCGGATCGCCGCGGCGGTCCGCTGTGCTCCACCGGGCAACAAACCCACCCCGGCCGAACGGGACACCTGCGCCCCGTGGCTGCACCGGGAGATCGAGCTGATCAAACCCACCCTGCGTGTCGTGGTCGCGCTCGGCGCCTTCGCCTGGGCCGCGTGGTGGCCGGTCCTCCGCCAGGTGTACGGCGTCCGCCCGCCCACCCCGCGACCCGCCTTCGGCCATGCGGCACACTGGTCCGGCGGAGCCGTACCACACGTTCTCGGCTGTTACCACGTCAGCCAGCAGAACACCTTTACCGGACGGCTCACACCCGCGATGCTGGACGAGGTGTTCGCCCGGGCCCGGCGCCTGGCCGGGCTGGACGACTCCCGCTAGGCGACACAGGGGGCGGTGCGATGACCGACGGGCGCTCGGGGCGTGCCCGTCCCGACGACCGTCCGGCTCCGCCCGGCCAGACCCGGCACCTGTTCCGCGCCGCCTGGCCGCCCGCCGTGACCGCCACCCTGCTGGCGTTGGCCGCGTTCGCCGCCGCCCACTCCTCGCCCGGCTTCGCACGGGTCGAGCCGCCCGCCGACATCGTGCCGACGCTGCGCGCGCCGGCACCGATCGAGTCGTTCACCGCCGGTTCGCCCGCCACGTCCACCTCCGGCCACCTGCCGGCCTGGCTGTCGACCGTCGGTGTCGTGCTCGGCGCCGCCGCGGTCGCGGCCGTGGTCGGGGCGCTGCTCTGGACGCTCACCCGGGACCTGTTGCGTCGCCGTGACACCGTGGCGCGGCGGGGACGGCGGGCCGGGCCGCGCCGCGGCGCCGCGCAGACCGCCGAGGAGGTGGTCGCCGCGCTCGACGCCGGCCTGGTCGAGCTCTCCGACACCGACGCCGACCCGCGCCGGGCCGTGATCGCCTGCTGGGTACGGCTGGAGCAGACCGCGGAGGCGGCCGGGATCGACCGGCGGCCCGGGGACACCCCGACCGACCTGGTGACCCGGCTGCTGCGCACCGGTCGGCCGGTCAGCGCCGGCGTACTGGCGGCGTTCGCCGAGGTCTACCGGGAGGCCCGGTACGCCACCCACACGGTGGACGAACGGATGCGCGCCCAGGCCCGCTCCGCCCTGCGGCGGCTGCGCACCGAACTGACCACGGTGGAGGCTGCCGGGTGAGCGGAGCCATCACGAGCATCGACGACCTGCTCCGGCACGAGGAGGAACCGCCTCCCGTCGCCCGACGGCGCCCCGGTCCGGTCCGGACCACGCTGCGCAGCGTCCTGGTCGCCGCGGTGTTGACCGGCGCACTGCTGGCGGCACTTCGGATGGTCGGCGTCGCGTTCTCCCCGGCCGCGGTGTTCGCCGCCGTCCTCGCCCTGCTGCTGCTGCGCCGGATCACCTCGGCGCTCGCCCCGGAACCGCCCGGCCGGTCCCGGGCCCGGCGGGACCCTGCCCGGGGTGAGGAGGACGGCAGCTACAACTGGGCCGCCCAGGACGCCCTCGGCAGCGTGGTCGGCCGCTGGGAGAGGCGGCTCGCCTGGGCGCACGGGGAGCGGGACCGGTTCGCCCGGCGGGTGGTGCCGATGCTCGGTGAACTCGCCGACGAACTGCTGAGGCAGCGTCACGGGATCACCCGGGCCACCGATCCGGAGCGGGCCCGGGCGCTGCTCGGCGAGCCGCTGTGGACGCTTCTGGACACGCCGCCCCGGCGAACCCCGTCGCCGCGGCAGCTCGCGGCGATCGTCGCCCAACTGGAGAAGGTATGAAGGACGCGCACCCGGTCACCGTCGCGGACGTCGGACGGCTGGCCCAGACCGTGCTCGACCGGGTCGAGACGGTGGTGGTGGGTAAGCGGGAGCCCCTGGAACTGGTGCTGGCCGGGATTCTGGCCGGCGGGCACGTACTGCTGGAGGACCTCCCCGGGCTCGGCAAGACGCTGACCGCCCGCTCCTTCGCCCAGGCGCTCGGCCTGGGCTTCCGTCGGTTGCAGTTCACCCCGGACCTGCTCCCCGCCGACGTCACCGGCTCGTTCCTCTACGACCAGCGCCGTGCCGACTTCACCTTCCGGGCCGGGCCGATCTTCACCAACCTGCTGCTCGCCGACGAGATCAACCGGACGCCGCCGAAGACCCAGGCCGCGCTCCTGGAGGCGATGCAGGAGAAGCAGGTCTCGGTGGAGGGGGTCACCTACCGGCTCGACCCGCCGTTCCACGTCATCGCCACCGCCAACCCGATCGAGTACGAGGGGACGTACCCGCTGCCGGAGGCACAGCTCGACCGGTTCCTGCTGCGGGTCTCGTTCGGCTATCCCACCCAGGACGAGGAGTGGGACGTGCTGCGTCGCCGGATGGCGCGCCGCCAGGAGGAGACGGAGCTCGCGCCGGTGGTCGACGCCGGCACGCTCCGGGCCATGCAGGCGGCCGTGGAGCACGTGGTGGTCGAGGATTCCATCGGCCGGTACATCGTCGCGCTGGCCGCGGCCACCCGGGAGCACGCCTCGGTGCTGGTCGGTGCCTCGCCCCGGGGCTCCCTGGCGCTGCTGCTGCTGGCCCGGGCCAGGGCCGCCCTCGCCGGCCGTGACTACGTCGTCCCCGAGGACGTCAAGTCGGTGGCGGTGCCCGTGCTGGCCCACCGGATCACCCTGCGGCCGGAGATGTGGCTGCGGCGGGTCGATCCCGCGTTCGTGGTCCACGAGGTGCTGGACACCACGCCCGCCCCGGCCAGTGGCGCCCTGCCCAGCTACGCGGCCGGGCCGGTCGGGATGCGGTCCCCGTGACCCCCGTCGGACCGACCACGGACGCCACCGGGCCGGCGACGGGTCCCGTCGCGCCGGACGTGGAGGGCCGTCCGGTTCCGGGCCCGGCGGTGCCCGCGCAGCCGCCGGCCGCCCCCGCCGAGGAGGACGCGGGGACGCCGACGGAGTGGACTCCGACCCGGGCGCTCGGTCGGGCGGTCCTGCTGACCGGCCTGCTCCTGATCGCGGGGGTGGTACTCGGTCGGGTCGACCTCGTCGTCCTGGCCGCGCCGTTCGCGCTCGGCACCGCGTGGGCGCTGCGGCGCCGGCCCCGCCGGGCTCCCGAGATCGCCATCGGCGCCGACGACGCCAACCTGGTGGAGGGAGGCACGCTGGCCGCCGCGATCCGGGTCGCCAACCCGGACGAGGTGGCGTACGACCTGGTGCTGACCCGTACCGCGGTCTCGCCGTGGCTGCGCGTCGAGCGTGTCGACGTCGCCGTCGACGTCGACACGCTGGGCGGCGACGACGCCCCGCGGCGGCGGGAGCCCGGGGACCGTCCGACGGACACCGCACCGGCCGGCGGACGCCGGGCCACCGACCGGCCGTACGGGTTCAGCGTTCCCGCCGGCACCCTCACCGACCTTGGTCTGACCGGGGAGACCCTGCGCTGGGGGCGGCACCCGATCGGGCCGGCCGTGGTCCGGGCCGCCGCCTGTGACGGGCTGCTGGTGAGCCCGATGGTGGTCGCCGAACCCCGGCTCGTCCCCGTCTATCCGGCCACCGAGCCGTTCGACGCCGACGAGGCGATGCCCCGGGCGGCCGGCCTGGTCGGCGGCCACCGGTCCCGGCGCCCGGGCGAGGGCGGCGAGCTGTCCGGGGTCCGGATCTTCGGTCCCGGGGACCGGCTGCGCCGGATCGACTGGCGGGTGTCGCTGCGTGCCCGCCAGCTGCACGTCGCCGCGACGCTGTCGGACCGCGACGCGGAGGTGGTGCTGCTGCTCGACGTCCTGGTCGAGGCGGGGCGTTCCGGCGGGGTCCGGGGCAGTGCCTCGGTGCTGGACACCTGTGTCCGGGCCGCCGCGGCGATCGCCGAGCACTACCTGCACCGCGGCGACCGGGTGTCGTTGCTCGAGTACGGGCCGTCCGCCCGTCGGCTCCGGCCGGCGTCCGGCCGCCGCCAGTACCTGACCGTGCTGGAGTGGCTGCTCGACGTCACCGTGGCGTACGCGCCCGTCGAACCCTACGACCAGGTCCTCGGGCCGCACCTGCTCTCCTCCAACGCCCTCGTCGTGGTCCTCACCCCGCTGGTCGATCCCCGCTCGGCGGCGATGCTGGCCCGGCTGGCCCGCGCCGGCCGGTTCGTGGTGGCGGTCGACACGCTGCCCGCCTCGGTGACCCCACCGGGTCGCGGGCAGTGGACCGAGGTGGCGTACCGGCTGTGGCGGCTGGAGCGGGACACCACCATCGGCCAGCTTCGCGAGCACGGGGTGCCGGTGGTGCCCTGGGCCGGCGCCGGCAGTCTCGACCTGGTGCTGCGGGACGTGGCCCGGCTCGCCTCGGCGCCCCGGCCGGGGCTGCGGTGACGGCGGTGACCGGGCAGGAGACGGCGGTGCGGGACGGAGGTGCGTGGCGGTGAGGCGGGTCAGGGAGATCTCCGGGGCGATCGGCCGGGTCACCGCCACCCCGCTGCTGGTACGCGCGGGTGTCTTCGGCTGTGCACTCCTGTCGCTGGTCCTGGCGTACCCGGTCCGGGCCCTCGACGCCCGGGCCGCCGGCCTGCTGGCGATCGTCGCGCTGGTCCCCGCGGTGGCGCCGCGCCGGTCGTGGCCGACCGTGGTGATCCTGGTGGCCGTGGCCGGCTGGCTGGTCGCCACCGGCTGGTACGGCCAGCGGATCGAGCTGTGGCGACTGTTCGGGCTGGCCGCCTGTCTCTACCTGACCCACAGTCTGGCCGCGCTGGCCGCCCTGCTGCCGTACCACGCGGTGGTGGCGTCCGAGGCGGTGGCCCGGTGGGTCGTCCGGGCGCTGGGGGTGGTGCTCGCCGCGGCGGTGCTCGCGGTGCCGCTGCTGGCCGTGGCGGGCCGGTGGGGCGACCGGAGCCTCGTCGTCGCGTTGCTCGGCGGGCTCGCCGTGGCGGTCCTCGTCGTCGCGTTGCTCGGCTGGTTGCTCCGCCGCCGGTGAGGCGGGGGCGGCCGCGACCCCGGTCCGCGGTCGCGCGTCTCACCTCGCGTTTCCCGTCACAGAAGACCACATCTGCCAACAGGCCCCGGCCGGTCGGGGAAAGATGGTGTCGTGAGTCCGCAGCGGATCCTGGTGGTGGGTGCCGGTCACGTCGGGCTGTACGCGGCCCTGCGCCTGTCGAAGAAGCTCCACTCGCGCGAGGCCGAGGTCGTCGTCGTCGACCCGCAGCCGCACATGACGTACCAGCCGTTCCTGCCCGAGGCGGCGGCCGGCAACATCTCACCCCGGCACACCGTGGTGCCGTTGCGCCGGGAGCTGCGCCGCTGCCGGGTGATCGCGGGAGCGGTCACCCGGATCGAGCACGCCCGCCGGACCGCGACCGTCCAGCCGATCGTCGGTCCGGCCCGGGAGATCCGGTACGACCACGTCGTCGTCGCCCCGGGCTCGGTCTCCCGAACGCTGCCGATTCCCGGTCTGAAGGAGCACGGTATCGGCTTCAAGACCATCGGCGAGGCGATCTACCTGCGTAACCACGTGCTGGACCGGCTCGACGTGGCCGCCGCCACCCCCGACGCGGACGTCCGGCGTTCCGCGCTGACCTTCGTCTTCGTCGGTGGCGGGTACGCCGGCATCGAGGCGCTGGCCGAGATGGAGGACATGGTTCGGGACGCGCTCCGGTACTACCCGGAGCTGAGGCCCGAGGACATGCGCTGGGTGCTGGTGGAGGCGACCCAGCGGATACTGCCCGAGGTGGACCGGGACATGGGCGCCTACACGGTCGCCCAACTGCTCAGGCGCGGCCTGGACATCCGGCTCGACACCCGGCTCGAGTCGTGCGTCGACAACCTGGTCCGGCTCTCCGACGGGGACTCCTTCCGGGCCGACACGATCGTCTGGACCGCCGGGGTCAAGCCCGCGCCGATGCTCGACCACACCGACCTGCCCCGGGACGACCGGGGCCGGATCACCTGCCTGCCGACCCTGCAGGTGGCCGACGACGGCGTGGTCGTCGAGGGGGCGTGGAGCGCCGGGGACTGCGCCGCGGTGCCGGACCTGACCAAGCCGCCCGGCAACTACTGCTCGCCCAGCGCCCAGCACGCGGTGCGGCAGGCGATCCGGCTGGCCGACAACATCCGGGCGGTGATCCGGGGCCGTGGCCCGGTGGAGTACCGGCACCGGCACGCCGGCAGCGTGGCCAGCCTCGGCCTCTACAAGGGGGTCGCCCAGGTGTACGGCATCAAGCTCACCGGTTTCCCGGCCTGGTTCATGCACCGGACGTACCACATGAGCCGGATTCCCTCGCTGAACCGCAAGGTCCGGGTGGTGGTCGACTGGACCCTCGCCTTCCTCCTGCGCCGCGAGGTGGTGGCGCTCGGCCAGTTGCACGACCCGCGGGAGGAGTTCGTCGAGGCGAGCTCGGCCGCTCCCGCCGGGGCGGGGAAGCGCTAGCCGCCCGGGTCGGCGGGCCACGGTGCCCTCGGCGGGGGCGGGCCGGCCGCCGGGGGGCTAGCCGACCCGCCAGGTCCAGGCGTCGGCGATCCGGGTGGCGGGGCCGAAGAGTGCCTCCAGGGTCGTCCGGAGGCTCGCCGCGTGCGGGGCGTCGTCGGCCAGCGCGACGCAGGAGGCGCCCCAGAACTCGACGTCCCGCGTCGCCTGCTGTCGCTCGGCCTCACCGACCGCCGGCACGACACCCGTCTTCGCCACCTCGGTGAGCAGCTGCGAGGTCGGCCGCTTGTACGTGCCCATGGAGGCCCTGCCCCCGGCGGCGTACGGGCCGATGAAGAAACCCTCCGGCAGGGCGAACGCCGCGTCGGCGGCGGCCGCCCAGCGCATCGGCCAGGGTTCCTTGGGGGTGGGCAGCGGGACCGGGACCAGCACCCCGCCGGGCTCGACGCAGTCCCGCCAGTGCCCGGCGGTGACGAACCGCGGCAGTGGTGCCCGCTCGGCCGTCGGCAACGGGGTGGGGAAGATCGGCAGCAGGGCGGCGACCGCCGCCGTCGGCACCAGGATCCGGACCCGTCGCCGCGCGTCGGCGAGCGCGTGGTCGACCGCGAGCGCCAGCACGGTCGCGATCAGCGGCAGCAGGGCCAGGGCGAACCGCATCGGAAGTGCCGCGTCCACCACCGGTATCCCGAGCAGCAGCGCGTAGGGCCCGCTGATCCCGGTGACCCGCCGGTCGACGACGATGGTCGGGCCGAGCGACAGCGCCGCCATGACGACCCCGGTGACGGCGCAGGCGATGACGAGCGGGCGCCGGATCAGCCAGGCGGTGGCGGCGCCGGCGGCCACCAGGAGCGGCCAGCCGAGGAAGGTGTTGTACTCGGCGGGCCCGGTGGTCAGCCGGGCAGCCTCGGCGGAGCCGGCGACCGACAGCGGGGAGATCGCCGGCCAGCTCGCCAGGTCGGCCGAGAAGTAGTACGGGCTGAACATCCCGTTGGGCACACTCTGCGGCCCGGAGAACTGGAACCAGAGCGGGTACGCCAGCACCGCCACGGCCAGACCGACGGCGATCCCCATCCCGCCGAGGAACGCGGGCAGCACCCGGCGGGCCAGCGACCGGTTCGCGGCGGCGTAGGCCAGGCTGAAGACGACCATGGCGACGGCGGTCAGGAAGAGCACCTCCTCGCCGATGAAGACCTGCACCGAGACGGCGGCGGCCAGCCCGATCCCCGAGGTGACCACGCCCCGCAGGTCGACGCCGGGACGGTCGGGCCGGCCCAGCGGGTCGGCGGCGCGGACCAGCCGAACCACCAGCCAGACCAGCACCGGGATGAGCCACTGCGCGGTCATGTGCAGGTGGCTGTTGGTCTGGGAGAGCATGCCCGGACCGAAGCCGCACAGCCCGGCACCCAGCGCGGCGGCGAGCCGTCGGACGCGCAGCGTCCGGGTGAACAGCAGGTACCAGGCGGCGGCGGTGCCGGCCAGGTTGCCGGCGGCCAGCAGCGCGAAGGTGACGGGGGCGCCGAAGGCGAGGGTGACCGGCGCGCAGAGCATGCCGAGCGCGATGACCGTGGTGTTGGCCATCAGGTTCACCCCCTCGGGGGCGTTGAGCCGGTCACTCAGCAGGCTGAAGTCGCCGTGCAGCACGCGGGCGTCGACGGCCAGGAACCACTCGTAGAGGGCTTGGTCCTCGGGGTTCAGCGAGAGCACCCGGGCGTCGGGATCCGGCCACATGCCGTGGGTGAGCCAGGCGGCGAACAGCACGAAGAGCAGGCATGTCCCGGCGTCGGCGCGGTGTCGGCGCAGTGCGCGGGCCCAGCGCCTGGGGCGCGGGCGGATCGGTTCGGTCTCGGTGGCCGGGCCGGGGTCGGCGTCATGCGCCGCGCGGACTGTGCGGGTCACGACGAAGACCCTAGTGCCGATGTGGCGGCGGGGCGCGCCGGGCGGGGCGTCGATTCGCTACCGTGGCAGGCACCGGAGTTTCGACTTCGGTTGCGCTCCTGCCCGGGTGGTGGAACGGCAGACACGGCCGCCTTAAAAGCGGCTGCCGCAAGGCGTGCGGGTTCGACCCCCGCCCCGGGCACGTCCGTCCGGTGCCGGCCGACAGGCGTGGATCTCCCCGTCGTTGCCGTTGGCCACTACCCTTGATATGGCACGGTCACCGTGTACCGACCCTCAGGAGGCTTGACACAGTGAAGACGTCCAACCCGGTGTTGGCCCGACTCGGCCAGGCGGCCGAGCGGGAACGGGCCGCCGGGTACGCCCCGGCCGGCGCATACGGGCAGCCGTACCCGACGGCGGTGGGCTATCCGGCCGCGCCGCCCACCGTCACACCCATGTCCATTGACGACGTCGTCGTCAAGACCGTCATTCTGCTCGCCGTCACCGGGCTCACCGCGGCCGCCGCCTGGGCGCTGGTGCCCGACGCGCTCGTCGGGGCGGCCTGGATCGGCGCCGCCGTGGTCGGGCTGGTGCTCGGCCTGGTGATCTCGTTCATGCGGGTGGCGAATCCGGCGCTCGTGGTGGCGTACGCCGTCGTCGAGGGCGTCTTCGTCGGCATGGTCAGCAAGTACTTCCAGGAGATCGCCGGCTACCGGGGCATCGTCCTGCAGGCCGTCATCGCGAGCTTCGGGATCTTCTTCCTGATGACCGCGCTGTACAGGTTCCGGGTGATCCGGGCCACGCCGAAGTTCGTCCGCGGCATGCTCGCGGCGATGGTCGGCGTCTTCGCGGTCATGCTGATCAACCTCGTGATCACGCTGACCACCGACATCGACACCGGTCTCCGCAGCGGTGGTCCGGTGGCGATCGGGTTCAGCCTGGTCTGCATCGTGATCGCGTCGCTCAGCTTCGTCCTCAGCTTCCACGAGGTCGAGGAGGGCGTGCGGATGGGCCTGCCGCAGCGCTACGCGTGGAGCGCGGCGTTCGGCATCCTGGTCAGCCTGGTCTGGCTCTACATCGAGGTTCTTCGGCTGCTCAGCTACTTCCAGGGCGACGAGTGAGCCGCCGTCGGGATCGTGTTGATGCCCGCCCTGCCCACGGGGCGGGCATCGGTGTCTCTACCGGGGGCGCCATGTCGGTCGTGAGGTCGTCGCCGGAATCGGCGCCGTGGACCCCGGTCACGTCATGATCGGCACTGCGTCGTCCGGCCGTCGCTCCCGGATCGAATCCGCGCGGCCGGGCAGGCCGGGCACCGTAGACTCGGCGCGATGATGCCCGCCGAATCCGACCGGCCGGCCGCCGCACCGGGTTTGCCGGCCACCGCGGCCGCCCGCCCGCCCGAACCCGCCGACCGGTCGGCCGACACGGTGCGGCGCCTGGTCGACCTGCTGGTCAACCAGGTCGGCCACTGGACGGCGCCGCGGTGGGCGACCCCGGCCCGCCCCGGCGACGACAGCCGGGCCGATGTCGTGCACCGGCTCGTCCAGCGCCTCGCCGACCTGGGTGCGGACGCCGAGGGCCGGCCACGCCGGGCCGTGCCCCGGCTCGACAGCGACCTGGCCCTGCCCGACCAGCTCCGGGTGGTCGCGGCCGACCTGCTCGCCGCCGATCCGGCGCCGGCCGTGCTGGCCGAGGCCGCCGAGGCGATAGCGGCGACCCGGCGGGCGTTGTGACCTCGGCGCTCAGCTCAGCCGTTCGATGATCATCGCCATACCCTGGCCGCCTCCGACGCACATGGTCTCAAGTCCGATGGTGCGGTCGTGCCACTGCAACGCGTTGATCAGGGTGCCGGTGATCCGGGCCCCGGTCATGCCGAAGGGGTGCCCGACCGCGATCGCGCCGCCCATCACGTTGAGCTTGTCCAGCGGGACGCCCAGCTGCCGGTACGACGGGATCACCTGCGCGGCGAACGCCTCGTTGATCTCCACCAGGTCGACGTCGTCGATGGTCATCCCGGCACGCCGCAGCGCCTGCCGGGAGGCCTCCACCGGGCCCAGTCCCATGATCTCGGGCGACAGGGCGGTGACACCGGTGGAGACGATCCGGGCGAGCGGGGTGATGCCGAGGTCACGGGCCCGCTCGGCGCTCATCACGATCACCGCCGCCGCGCCGTCGTTCAGGGGACAGCAGTTTCCGGCGGTGATCCGCCCGTCCGGCCGGAACGCGGGCTGGAGTCCGGACACCCCGGCCAGGGTCACCCCGGGGCGCGGGCTGTCGTCGGCGGTGACGACCTCGCCGGAGGGGAGGGTGACCGGGGTGATCTCGCGGGCCCAGAACCCGTCGGCGATCGCCTTCTCGGCGAGGTTCTGGCTGCGTACGCCGAACTCGTCCATCTCTGTCCGGCTGATGTCGTACACCTGGGCGAGGTTCTCCGCGGTCTGACCCATCGCCAGGTAGATGTCCGGCAGTTCACCATCCAGTCGGGGATCGTGCCAGGTCGGTGCGCCACCGGCGGCCCGGGTGGCGGAGCGGGCGCGGGCCGCGTCGAACCGCGGGTTCTGCCAACCGCCGCCCACCAGTTCCTGAGCCTCCTCCGGCAGCCTGTCCGAGGTGCCACGGACGGACCGGGAGACGCACTCGACGCCGGCGGAGACGAAGACGTCTCCCTCGCCGGCCCGGATCGCGTGGAACGCCATCCGGGTGGTCTGCAGCGACGAGGCGCAGTACCGGGTGATGGTCGCGCCGGGAACGGTGTCCAGACCCAGCAGGATCGCGACCACCCGGGCCATGTTGAAGCCCTGCTCGCCGCCGGGCATACCGCAGCCGAGGTACAGGTCGTCGATCTCGGCCGGATCGAGCTGGGGCACCTTGTCCAGGGCCGCCCGGACGATGGTGGCGGCGAGGTCGTCGGGACGCACCTCCCGGAGGGAACCCTTGTGCGCACGGCCGATCGGGGAGCGGGCGGTGGCGACGATGACAGCGTCGCGAGGGGAGAGGGACGACATGAACCAACGTTAACCGTGTTTCCGCGGCGGCGGCCGTACGGGCGGCACCGGAGGCGTGACGCCGGCGGCGGGCCGGCGCGGCCTGACCGGGGTACGTGTCTCCTAGGCTGGCGTGTCAGTGAGCATCACCAATCGGAGGTGCGATGCGAATCACCATCTTCGCGGCGAGCGGCGGCATCGGCCGGCACGTGCTGAGCCAGGCCGTCGCCGCCAAGCACGACGTCACGGCGGTGGTCCGTGATCCGGCGAAGCTGTCCGCCGCCGACCGGTCCGTCCGCGTGGTGGCCGCGGACCTGACCGCCGCCGATCCGCAGGTGCTCGCTGACGCGGTTGACAAGGCAGACGCGGTCATCTCCGGCCTCGGTCCCCGGTCGGCCGCCGACTTCGGGGTGGTCTCCCGGGGCACCAGAGCGATCATCGCCGCGATGCGGGCCACCGGGACACGCCGGATCCTCGCCGTCAGCGCCTCGGCGGTGTCCACGGTGCCGTCACCGGGCCGGCCCCACCCGCCCCGGCGCGACCCCGGGGAGGGGTTCATCACGCGGAACCTGATCACGCCGGCCCTCAAACTCGCCCTGCGTCGGCACTACGCCGACCTCGCGCTGATGGAGGACATGCTTCGCGACAGCGAACTGGACTGGACCGTCGTCCGGCCGCCCCGGCTCACCGACCGGCCGCTGACCGGGGTCTACCGCACGGCGTACGGGCAGAACCTGCGCCGTGGCACCGCCGTGCCGCGCGCGGACGTCGCACACTACCTGCTCCGGGCCATCGACGACCCCGACTCTGTTCGGCAGGCCGTCGGCATCGCCACCTGAGCGCACCGCCAGCCCGTGCGATTCCGCACCGGTCGGTCCGGTGCGGAATCCGCGGGAGCTACCCCTGTCGGGTGCCGGCGGCGGCCTGGGCGACCGCCGGGAGCAGGGCGTGCGCCCAGAGCCGGTATCCGTCGGCGGACGGGTGGTAACCGTCGTGGCAGAGGGTTCCCGGATCGGCGCGGAACACCGTACCGGTCTCCGCGGCGAGGTCCACAACGGTGCCACCGGCCGCGGCCACCGCGACGGCCTGGGCCTGGGCGACGCGCCGGCCGAACCATCCGGCGAGCTGACGCAACGGTGGGGCGAAGGCCCGGACCGCGCCGAGATCGGGACAGGTGCCGACGACGACCCGGACCCGGGCCGCCCGCAGCCGTCGGACCGCCATGCCGAGGTGGGCCGCCGCCTCGTTCGGCCGCCGCAGCGAGGCCACGTCGTTGGCACCGACCAGGATCACCGCCACGTCCGGTCGTTCGCCGAGCAGGGCCCGGGCCACCTGGGTGGCCAGGTCGGTGGAGCGCGAACCGGAGACGCCGACGCTGGACAGCCACACCTGCCGCTCGCTGCGGGCCGGGCCGGTCCCCTCGGCGAGGAGCCGGGCGAGTTGCCCGCCGACCGTGTCCTCCACCCGGTCCACGCCCACGCCGAGCGCCGCGGAGTCGCCGAGCATGACCAGCCGCAGCGGCGGTGCCCCGGCGCGGCCGACCGTGGACCGCAGGGCCATGCCGAGCTCGGGCTGCGCGTACCGCCGGTTGCGGGCCAGGAACGCCTCCCCGGCCAGCAACGCGAGCCCGCCGGCCGTGGCGGCGAACAGCGTGACCACGGCGGCGCGGGCCACCCGTGTGCCCATCGACAGCCCGGACGGCGCCACCCTGGTGCTTCCCCGCTCCGTCATGCCGGCTCCTCTGCCGCCTCCGCTACCGGGACGCCGTCGTGCTGTCCTGCCGCGCCGACAGCTCCGCGGACCCGGTGCGCGGTGTCGCGTTTCCGGCCGCGGCGGTCTGCAGCCGTGGCGTCGCGTCCCCTGGTGTCGTCCCCTCCGCCGTGTCGGCCGTCGCCTCCGCCGAGGGCCGGGGGCGCCCGAACCAGCCACCCCGACGGCGCAGCTGCGCCCAGCGCCCGCGTGGACCGTGGTCGCGGCCGCCGACCCGTACCCCGCGCACCTCCGTGCCGGCGTGTCGGGCGGCCTCGTGCGCCGCCTCCGGCAGCGAGCGTACGCCCCGGTCCCGGGCCGACGCGGCCTGCGGCGCCGGTCCGGCGCCGAGCGCCGCCAGTACCGTCGGCAGCATCGCGGCGGCGGCGACCGCGTAGCCCTCGGCGGAGGGGTGGAAGTGGTCCCAGGAGAACAGCCGGGTGGGCTCGGCGGCGAAGCGGGGACCGAGCAGGTCGCCCAGGGAGACCGTCCAGCCTCCCGCCTCCACCACCGCGAGGGTCTGCGCGGCGGCGAGCTGCCGGCTCCACCGTCGGGCCAGCCACCGCAGCGGCGGCTTGATCGGCTGGATCGCGCCGAGATCCGGGCAGGTTCCCACCACCACCTCGGTGCCGGCGGCACGCAGTCGGCGTACCGCCTCCGCGAGGTGCCGGACCGCCACCGGGATGGGCGTGCGTTTCGTCACGTCGTTGCCGCCGATCACGATCACCGCCACGTCGGGGTCGTGCTCCAGGGCGGCGTCGACCTGCGGATGCAGCCCGGCCGACAGACAGCCCACCACCGCGAGCCGGTACAGCCGGACCGGCCGGCGCAGCCGACGGGACACACCGGTGGCAAGCAGAGCCCCGGGTGTCTCCCGGGGCCGCTGTACGCCGTACCCGGCGGCGGAGGAGTCGCCGAGCATCACCATCGTGATCGGTGGGCCGGGGAACTTGGCACCGTAGACCCCATCCCCGCGTGGCGGCGGCGCCTCGGCGAGCGGGATCACGCGCCGCGCCTGCCGCGCCTGCGCAACGAGCAGCCCTGTCGTCGCCGCGGTGCCGACCGCGGTCACGCCCACCCCGACGGCCGTCGCCTTGACCACCTGGCGGGCGATCCGCCACGACGATCGTGTCTGCTGCGATGATCCGGCTGGACTCATCCGGCCCTCCGCCTGTCACGCATACTCCGTGACCTTCGAGATTATCTCGGCTGACCAGGTCCGGCGTTGTCGGCGTTTCGGCTCGTCCCGGCACACGCGCCCGCCGCGGGGGCGGTCCCGGGCGTCGTGTCGGGCGCCCTGTTGTCCGCCGCGTGCATGCTGGAGGCAGGCGACGAGAGGGGGCGACGAGATGGCCAGGACACTCACCCGCACCGCCGCGTTCCGGGCACTGTTGCAGGCGTTGACGGTCGGCGCACGCAGGGGCCCGTCCCTGGGCCGCCGGCTCGGCGCCCTGCCCCGGATGATCCGGGCCACCCTGCGAGGCGAGTACGACGGCGGCCTGCGGCTGGCACTGATGCTGGCGGCCGTCGCCTACGTCGTCTCCCCGATCGACGCCATGCCCGAACTGGTGATGATGCTGTTCGGGATCGCCGACGACGCGATCGTGGTGACCTGGCTCGCCGGGGCGGTACTGGCCGAGACCGAGCGGTTCCTCGCCTGGGAGGCCCGACGCGCCCGCGTCGTGCCCGGGACGGTGGTCGGCTGAGCCCGCGGCGGTCCACCCGGCCGGCGGCGCGTGCCCGCGTGCCCCGCGGCGGCGGGGCACGCCGGGGTGGCGGCCCGTCGGGCCCGGCGGAGGATCGCCGCTCCCGTACCGCGCGGCGGGCACGTAGGCTTGCTCTGACATCCGCCATCCGCCGCTCCGATCGCGCACGCCCTGTCGCACCGACCGTGCTCGACCGCGTGCCGGCCGGCCGGCGGGCACCGAGAAGGGCACGACGAGGTGCGCTACTACGACAACGTCATCGAGCTGATCGGCGACACGCCCCTGGTCCGGCTCCGTCGGGTGACCGAGGGCATCTCGGCCACCGTCCTGGCCAAGGTCGAGTACTTCAACCCGGGCGGCTCGGTCAAGGACCGGATCGCGCTCCGGATGGTCGAGGAGGCCGAGGCGGCCGGTCTGCTTCGGCCCGGTGGCACGATCGTCGAGCCGACCAGCGGCAACACCGGGGTCGGACTGGCGCTGGTGGCGCAGCTCAAGGGTTACCGGTGCGTCTTCGTCTGTCCGGACAAGGTCAGCGAGGACAAGCAGAACGTGCTGCGGGCCTACGGCGCCGAGGTGGTGGTGTGCCCCACCGCGGTGGCCCCCGAGGATCCCCGTTCCTACTACAGCGTCTCGGACCGGCTGGCCCGGGAGATCCCCGGCGCGTGGAAGCCGAACCAGTACGCCAATCCGGCCAACCCGCGCTCGCACTACGAGACCACCGGGCCGGAGATCTGGGACCAGACCGGTGGCAAGATCACACACTTCGTCGCCGGGGTCGGCACCGGGGGGACCATCTCCGGGACCGGTCGCTACCTCAAGGAGGTCTCCGGCGGTACGGTGCGGATCATCGGCGCCGATCCGGAGGGCTCGGTCTACTCCGGGGGAACCGGCCGACCGTACCTGGTCGAGGGGGTCGGCGAGGACTTCTGGCCGGAGACGTACGACCGGACGATCTGCGACGAGATCATCAAGGTGTCGGACAAGGCGTCCTTCGAGATGACCCGACGACTCGCCCGGGAGGAGGGGCTGCTGGTCGGCGGGTCCTGCGGGATGGCGGTGGCCGCCGCCCTGGAGGTGGCCCGCCGGGCCGGCCCGGACGACGTCGTCGTGGTGCTGCTGCCCGACGGCGGGCGGGGCTACCTGTCGAAGATCTTCAACGATGACTGGATGGCCCGGTACGGCTTCCTGTCGACCAGCGCCACCGAGGCGACCGTGGCGGACGTGCTGGCCGGCAAGCCCGGCGGGATTCCCGAGCTCGTCCACGTCCACCCGACCGAGACGGTTCGGGACGCGATCGACTACATGCGCGAGTACGGCGTCTCCCAGCTGCCCGTCCTCAAGGCGGAGCCGCCGGTGATGACCGGTGAGGTGGCCGGCTCGATCGCCGAGCGGGACCTGTTGGACGCCCTCTTCACCGGTCAGGCCAACCTGCACGACACCATCGAGCGGCACATGCGTCCACCGCTGCCGATGATCGGCGGCGGTCAGCCGGTGAGCGAGGCGGTCAGGCTGCTGGAGAAGTCCGACGCCGCACTGGTGCTGGTGGACGGCAAGCCGGAGGGTGTGATCACCCGGCAGGACCTGCTCGCCCACCTCAACTCCCGCTGACACCGCGGACAGCGGCGGGCCGGCGGATCCGGGCGACGGTTCCGCCGGCCCGGCCCCGCCCGGGCTGGCCACCCGGAGGTCGCGCCCGCGGTCCCGCCTACCCCCGGTGGCTCGTCAACTCGGTGGGCACGGCGATCACGTCGACGAAGGCGCCCCGGCGCAGCACGGTCACGGGAAGCCGGCTCCCGATGGCCGAACCGAGCATGAGCCGCTGCAGGCTCTGCCCGTCCGTCACGGGCCGGCCCCCGGCCGAGACGATCACGTCGCCGAGGTAGATTCCGGCGACTCCGGCCGGGCTTCCCGGCACCACCTCGACGACCCGCAGGCCCCGCTGCTGTCCGGTCCGCGCCGCCACCGGCGGCGGCAGGGGCACGGGGACACCGGCGACGCCGAGCCAGGCCCGCCGGACGCGGCCGGTGCGGACCAGCTCGCCGATGATCTGTCGGGTGGTGGAGTTGACCGGTACCGCCAGGCCGAGACCGTACCCGGCGACGGCGGTGTTGATCCCGACCACCCGGCCGGCCGCGTCGGCGAGCGCGCCGCCGGAATTGCCCGGGTTGAGCGCCGCGTCGGTCTGGATGACGTCCTCGATCAGCCGTACGACGCGGCCGTCCCGGGCCGGCAGGGACCGGCCCAGCCCGGAGACCACACCGGCGGTGACCGAGCCGGCGAGCCCCATCGGGTTGCCGACCGCGACGACGAGCTGACCGATCCGCAGCGGATCGGCGTCCCCGAGCTCGGCCGGCGGGGCGGCGGAGTCCCGGACCCGGAGCACGGCCAGGTCGGAGAGAGGGTCGGCGCCGACCACGTCGAAACGGGCCTGGTGGCCGTCACCGAAGGTGGCGACGCCGCCGGTGGCGCCCCGCACGACGTGCGCGCTGGTGAGCAGGAACCCGTCGTCGGTGAAGGCCACCGCCGAGCCCGCTCCGGAACCCCGGGGGCCGCGGACGGACAGCGCCGCCACACTCGGAAGCACCCGGGCCGCGACGGCGGTGACCACCCGCGAGTACGCGTCGAGGGCGGCGGCCTCGGCCGACTCCGGTTCCCGTTGTTCGCTGGTCATGTGGACCAGAACAAACACCGGCGACCGTCGATGCCCGCCCGGGTTCGGCCCACAGCGAACAGCCGGCGAGGGCGCGCCGGACGGGCTCGCGCCGCCGCGCCGCCGACGCGGGTCACCGGCGTCCGGAGTCGCCCGGCCGGGGCGGGGCCGACTCAGCCCGGCGGCGCGGTGTCGCCGGGCCGGCGGGCGGGGACCGGTACCCGGGTCAGGTCCTCGGCGACGACGAGTTCACCGTCGAACTCCGCACGCGCCTCGGCGGCGAAGCGCTCGACCGCCGGCCGGCGCCCCGCCGACGCCGACCCCGGGGCGCCGTACCGCTGGGAGAAGTGGGTGAGGACGAGTCGGCGTACGCCGGACTCGGCCGCGACCCGGGCGGCCTGGCCGGCGGTCAGGTGCCCGACCTCGGCGGCGAGCGCGGCGTCCTCGGCGAGGAAGGTCGACTCGATCACCAGCAGGTCGGCCCGCTCCGCCAGGGCGTACACCGCGTCACAGAGGCCGGTGTCCATGACGAAGGCGAACCGCTGGCCGGGACGGGGTTCGCTCACCTCGTCGAGGGTCACCCGGCGTCCGCCGACGTCGAGGTGGCCGGTGCGGCGCAGCTGCCCGACGGCCGGTCCGCTGATCCCGTACGCGGCCAGCCGCTCCGGCAGCATCCGGCGCCCGTCCGGTTCGACCAGCCGGTAGCCGTACGTCTCCACGGGGTGGCGCAGCCGACGGGCCTCCAGCCGGCCGGCGGCGGTCTCGAAGACGTGCCCGTCCCGGGTCACCGGCAGTTCGCACAGCTCGGCGGTCTCGTAGAACGAGCTGGCGTGGCGGAGCCGGTCGAAGTAGCGACGGTCGGTGGCGGGGAAGTGGGCGCAGACCGGGTGGGCCACCCGGTCCAGGGAGAGCCGCTGGATCACCCCGGGCAGGCCGAGGCAGTGGTCACCGTGGAAGTGGGTGACACAGATCCGGGTCAGGTCGCCGGCCGGGACACCGGCGAGGAGCATCTGTCGCTGGGTGCCCTCGCCGGGGTCGAAGAGGATCACCTCCCGGTCCCACCGCAGAACGTAGCCGTTGTGGTTGCGGTGCCGGGTCGGCACCTGGCTTGCCGTGCCCAGCACCACCAGTTCGCGTACGGACACGACGGTGCCTTCGTAAGACATGGGCGACCCCCGGGGTTCCCGCGCGACGCCGGTCGTGCGGGCACCGGCTGGACCGGGCCGGTGCCCCGGGGGTCGGGTGGCTGATGTGGATTCGCCGTACCGCTGCCACACGGTCTCGGCGATGTCGTCCCTCCGCACGCCCCGCGGCGGACGGATCGTCGCCCGCCTCGCGGCGGACCGGAAAACTGCCAAGGACAGCGGCTAGCGGACAGCCACCTCACGAGTCCTGTCGCCACACAAAGCTCGGACCACCTCCTTTCCCGTGTACGGCCACGCTATCCAGCCCCGCCGGTGGCAGCAACGACTTTCCGGCGCCGGGGTCGCGACGCTGGCGCGACACACGACGCGCCCGGTCGGCCTCCGGTCGCCCAGCCGGCCGCCGGGCTAGCGCGGGGTTCGGGCCACGCCCACCGGGCAGGTCAGCCCGGTCGGGCCGTGGTTGCAGTAGCCGTACGGGTTCTTGAGACACCAACGTGTACGGCAACACCGGCTACGCACCGTAGAGCGTGCGAAGCCCGGCTTCGATGTCAACGACCTCCCGCAACTCTCCGCTGGCAACCGCGAGCATGAACCGCTCAGCCGCGTCGACGTCAATCTCAGGAACAGGGTGACCGTTGAGTGCCAGGAACGTGACCGCGGCCGCCCAAGCCAGCCTCTTGTTGCCGTCAACCAGCGCGTGGTTCTGACAGATTGACTGGAGCAACGCAGCCGCCTTGCCGAACAAGCTGGGATACGCCACCTCGCCGAACACCACTGTGGACGGACGCGCGGCGGCGGCCGCCAGCAACCCGGCGTCACGAATCAAGGGCTTCCGGCCGAGAACGACCTCGGCGAGCACGGTCAGGTCCTCGACCGTGAGGTAGTCAACCGAATCTGGCGTCACTGGGCGAGCCGTCGCAGCAGTTCACCGTGCCGGTCAACGATCTGGGCCCCGATCTCGGCGACCTGCCGCATGCGCTGGCGTCGACGAACGTGGTCCCGCAAGGCGACCACGATGGCGGCATTGATGGAGCGGTGATCCTCGGCCGCCTCGGCCTTGATCGCCTCATAGATGTCGACCGGCAGCTTGAGAGAGGTCGTGATCGTCTCACCGCTCATACCAAAACGGTACCACTTCAACACCGATGCGGTGCCGCCCGCGGCCGTCGCCCGCCCACCAGGGCTAGCTGGTGGTACGGGCGACGCCGACCGGGCAGGTCAGGCCGTTCGGGCCGTGGTTGCAGTAGCCGTACGGGTTCTTGGTCGGAGCCAGGTACTGCTGGTGGTAGTCCTCGGCGTAGTAGTACTCGCGGAGCCGGTCGATCTCCGTGGTGATCTCGCCGTACCCGGCCTCGGCGACGACCGGGGCGAAGGCCTCCCGGGACGCGCGGGCCGCGGCCAGCTGCTCCTCGGTGGTCGCGTAGATCGCCGAGCGGTACTGCGTGCCGACGTCGTTGCCCTGCCGCATCCCCTGGGTCGGGTCGTGGTTCTCCCAGAAGACCTTGAGCAGGTCCTCGTAGCTGATCTTCGAGGGGTCGTAGACCACCTGCACCACCTCGGCGTGGCCGGTCATGCCCGAACAGACCTCCTCGTACGTCGGGTTCGGGGTGTAACCGCCCGCGTAGCCCACCGAGGTCGAGATCACCCCGGGGAGGGTCCAGAACAGTCGCTCGGCGCCCCAGAAGCAGCCCATTCCGAAGACGGCCACCTGGGCGTTCTCCGGCCACGGCCCCTTCAGCGGGGTCCCGAGCACCTCGTGACGGTCGGGAACCGGCATCGCGACCGGCCGGCCGGGCAGGGCCTGGTCGGGGGTGGGCAGTTCGGCCTTCACACGCCGTAGGAACACGGTTGACTCCTCTCGTGCCTCCGCCCGGTGCAACGCGGCTCCGCCCCCGATTCTTACCCGGCGGCCGACCGGTTACCCCAGCCGCGGAGGGCGCCGCGCGCGTCGGGCCGCCGGACCAGGGCGCGGGCCGGCCGGTGGTCCCGTCGGGGCCCGGGCGGGACCCCGACCACGGATCGGGTGCCCCGGTGAGACGGTGGTCGATGCGTGGGCGATACGCTCGTGGGCGCGCGGGATGTCGGGACGGCACGAGGCGGTCGGGTCAGCCGAGCGCGGCGGCGATCCGGTCGGCGTACGACCGGGCCTCCTGGTCGGAGGCGTACGCCGTGCGGGGCCAGAAGAAGCCGCGCAGCCCGTCACCCCTGTTCCGGGGTACGACGTGGGTGTGCAGGTGTGGAACCGACTGGGAGACCCGGTTGTTGACCGCCACGAAGGTGCCGTCCGCGCCCAGCCCGGCCGGCACGGCCACGGTGAGCCGCTGGACGAGGGCGAAGTATCCCGGCACCGAGGAGGCCGGCAACTCGCCCAGGGTCTCGACATGGTCCCGGGGCACCACGAGCACGTGCCCCTTGAACACGGGCCTCCTGTCGAGGAACACCACCCCCTCCGGGGTGTCGACGACCCGGAACGCCGGCACGGAGTTCGCCACGATGCCGCAGAAGACGCAGGCAGCCATCACGAGCAGACTAGCCTCACAGAAATGAGTCACGGCTTCGAGACACTTGCCATCCACGCCGGCCAGGAGCCGGAGGCCCGGACCGGCGCGGTGGTGCCACCGATATTCCAGACCAGCACCTACGCCCAGAACGCCGTCGGCGACCCGCGGCTCGGCTACGAGTACAGTCGCTCGGGCAACCCGACGCGGGACGCGCTGCAGGAGTGCCTCGCCGCGCTGGAGGGCGGGCAGGTCGGTCTGACCTTCGCCAGCGGCCTGGCCGCCGAGGACACGCTCCTGCGGACGGTCTGCCGGCCGGGTGACCACGTGGTGATCCCGGACGACGCGTACGGCGGGACGTACCGGCTCTTCGCCAGGGTGGCGCAGCGCTGGGGCCTGACCTGGACCCCGGCCCGGATCTCCGACCTCGACGCCGTGCGGGCCGCGCTCCGTCCCGGCCAGACGAAGATCATCTGGGCGGAGACCCCGACCAACCCGATGCTGGGGATCGCCGACATCGCCGGGTTGGCCTCGCTGGCCAAGGACATCGACGCGCTGCTGGTGGTCGACAACACGTTCGCCTCGCCGTACCTGCAGCAGCCGATCGCGCACGGTGCGGACGTCGTCGTCCACTCCACCACCAAGTACGTCGGGGGGCACTCGGACGTGGTCGGCGGGGCTCTGGTCACCGCCAGCACCGTGCTCGGCGAGGAGCTCCGCTTCCACCAGAACGCGATGGGCGGGGTCAACGGGCCGTTCGACGCCTGGCTCACCCTGCGCGGGATCAAGACCCTCGGCGTGCGGATGGACCGGCACTGCGACAACGCCGAGCGGATCGCCGACTACCTCAGCCGGCACCCGGCGGTCGCCCAGGTCCTCTATCCCGGCCTGCCGGATCACCCCGGGCACGAGGTCGCCGCCAAGCAGATGCGCCGGTTCGGCGGCATGATCTCGTTCCGGGCCGCCGGCGGTGAGGAGCACGCGATCCAGATCTGCAACCGGACCAAACTCTTCGTGCTCGCCGAGTCGCTCGGCGGGGTCGAGTCGCTGATCGAGCACCCGGCCCGGATGACGCACGCCAGTGCTGCCGGCTCGGCGCTTGAAGTTCCCGCCGATCTCGTGCGACTGTCTGTCGGCATCGAGACCGCCGACGACCTACTCGCGGACCTGGAGCAGGCGCTCGGCTGATCGTCGCCGGAGACGTACGGACCCGGCCCGGACCGCGTGGGATGACGCGGTCCGGGCCGCTCGTACGGCAGGGTGGAGCTACCCGCCCGCTCGGGCGGCGCCGCGGAGGAGCCGATGGGGAGGTGGCCGTGCAGGAGATGATGCCGACCTGGGTCGGCGCGACCGCGAAGCAGATCGCCCGGGCGGTCCGTCGGGGTGACACCTCCGCCACCCAGGTGGTGGCGGATCACCTCGACCACGTCGCCCGCGCCGATCGCGAGGTCGCCGCGTTCCGGGTGGTCCGCGGGGGCGAGGCGATCGTCGAGGCGGAGAAGGTCGACGAGCAGGACGACCTGGCCAACCTGCCGCTGGCCGGGGTGCCGGTGGCGATCAAGGAGAACACCCCGGTGGCCGGGCTGCCGACCTGGAACGGGTCGGCGGCGGTCCGTACCGCGGTCGCCGAGGCCGACCACGAGGTGGTCCGGCGGCTGCGCGGGGCCGGCGCGATCATCCTCGGCGCGACCCGGATGCCGGAGCTCGGGCTCTTCGGCACCACCGACGACGAGTCGGCGGTGACCCGCAATCCGTGGCGGCCGGACCGTACCCCGGGCGGTTCGTCCGGTGGGGCCGCCGCGGCGGTCGCCTCCGGCATGGTGCCGATCGCCCAGGGCAACGACGGCCTCGGCTCGATCCGGATCCCGGCCGCCTGCTGCGGCCTCGTCGGGCTCAAGCCGGGCCGGGGTGTGGTGCCGTGCCAGCTCCCCGCCAACGACTGGCTCGGCCTGACCGAGCACGGCATCTTCGCCACCACCGTGGCGGACGCCGCCGTGGGGTTCGCGGTCCTGGCCGGGCGGCGTCCGGAGAAACTCGTCCCGCCCCAGCGGCTGCGGGTCGCGGTCTCGCTCCGGTCGCCGGTCGCGGGCATCCGACCCGACCAGCCGAACCGGGACGCGGTGGCCACCGCCTCCCGGCTGCTGGCGGCGGCGGGTCACGACACGGTCAGCGTCGACCCGGTCTACCCGGTCTCGCTCGGGATCCGGGGCATCGCCACCTGGCTCGCCTGTGCCGCCCTGGCCGCGGAGGAGGCCGGTGTCGACCGGACGACGTTGCAGCGGCGCAGCCGTCGGCACGCGGCGCTGGGCACCTGGGCGCAGCGGTGGGGCCTGGTGCGCGAGCGGGACCGGGTCGCCTGGCGGGAACGGGCGGTCGCCTTCTTCGCCGACCACTCGGTGGACCTGCTGCTCACCCCGGCGCTGGCCAGCGCTCCGCCGCCGGCGGTGAACTGGGCGGGGCGGTCCTGGTCGGCGAACCTGTTGGCGTGCATCCGGTACGCCCCGTACGCGGCACCGTGGAACATCGCCGGTCTGCCGTCACTGGTGGTGCCGGTCGGGCTGCGCCCGGACGGACTGCCGGTCGGGGTCCAGCTCGTGGGCCCGCCCGGTTCGGAACTGCTGCTGCTCGGCGTCGCCGGACAGTTCGAGCTGGCCGCGCCGTGGCAGCGACACGCGCCGGGCTATCCCCGGGTGCCGACCCGGGCGAGCTGAGCGGATCCGCCCGCGCCGCGCGGGCCGCCGGCGCCCGCCGTGGGCGGGGCACGGAGTCCACACGGGACGCGTCTCGTCCAGTAGGGTGGGCGCGCTGCCGCCAACGCCCGGGAGGACGGAGGCCATGCGCTGCAACACCTGTGACACGGAGATACCGCCCGGCAGGTCCGACTGTCCCACCTGCTACACCCCGGCCGGGCAGCCGGCGGTGCTGCCCGGCGTCCGTACCTATCGGGTGTGGGGCGTCGGTCTCGCCGCCGGCGTCGCCGTCGCGGTGGCGATGCTGGCCGACGCGGCGTACCTGCTGTGGCCGCTGGCCGGCGCCCGACTGGTCCGGTCCGCGCAGCGCGACCTCGACGGCGACCCGATCGAGGCCCTGGCCGTGGAGGGCCGGCTGGACGCCGCGGGGGGCCTGCTGGGCCTCGTGCTGCTCGGCACCCGGCTGGTGGCGATCCCGCTGGTCGTCGTCTGGTTCTACCGGGCCCGGGCGAACCTCGACGCGTTCGCCGGCTCGGTGCCCGAACTGCGGACCGGCTGGGCGATCGGGGGTTGGTTCGTGCCGTTGGCCAACCTCGTCATCCCGTTCCGGGTGATGGCCGACATCGCCCGGGCGAGCCTGTTCCGGGCCGGCACCCCTGGGCTGGTCTGGGTCTGGTGGCTGCCGTTCCTCGTCTACTACTGGGGCGGCCAGGTCCTCGACCGGTACGACCTGAGGCAGTACGACGACCTGCCGTTGATGTTGACCCCCGAGGACGTCACCACCTGGGTCGGGTACTACGAGCAGGCGCTGGTCCGGCACCTGCCGATCCTGGCCGCCGGGGTGCTGGCGGCGGTGACGTTCGTCCTGCTCGTCGTCCGGGTCTCCCGGGCGCAGCACGCCCGGCTGGACCGGGCCGCCCCGGCCGGGCCTGTGACGCCCGGCATGACGATGCCGGCGCCGTGGTCCGCCGACCAGCGGTGATGCGACGATCGGGGACATGACGGAGCTGGTCGGACTCGCCGAGGTCGTCGCGGCGCGGAAACTGCTCGCCGATGTCGTCCGGACCACTCCGCTGGAGCCGTCCCGGCCCCTGTCGGTCGCGCTCGGCGGGCCGGTCTGGCTCAAGGGCGAGCACGTGCAGCGGGCCGGGTCGTACAAGGTCCGCGGAGCGTACGTCCGGATCGCCCGTCTTCGTCCCGAGGAACGGGCCCGGGGTGTGGTGGCGGCGAGCGCCGGCAACCACGCCCAGGGAGTGGCGCTCGCGGCCGGGCTGCTCGGCACCACCGCCACGGTCTTCATGCCGACCGGCGCGCCGCTGCCGAAGGTGACGGCCACCAGGGGGTACGGCGCGCGGGTCGAGCTGGTCGGCACCACCGTCGACGAGTCGTTGGTGGCGGCGCAGGACTTCGCGGAGCGCACCGGGGCGGTCTTCATCCACCCGTTCGACCATCCTGACGTGATCGCCGGCCAGGGCACCGTGGCGCTGGAGATCCTCGAGCAGTGCCCCGAGGTGCGCACCATCGTGGCCGGGGTCGGGGGAGGCGGGCTGATCTCCGGGATCGCGGTCGCCGCCAAGGCGCTGCGCCCGCAGGTGCGGGTGATCGGGGTCCAGGCCGCCGGGGCGGCGGCCTTCCCGCCGTCGTTGGCCGCCGGTGCCCCGGTCCGGTTGCCGGCGTACGCCACGATCGCGGACGGCATCGCCGTCGGCCGACCCGGGGAACTCACCTTCGCACACGTCGCGAAGCTGGTCGACGACGTGGTGACCGTCTCGGACGAGGACATCTCGCGGGCCCTGCTGTTGCTGCTGGAGCGCGGCAAGCAGGTGGTGGAACCGGCCGGTGCCGCCGCCGTCGCGGCACTGATGGCCGGTGTGGTGTCGGTCGAACCACCGGTGGTGGCGGTGCTCTCCGGCGGCAACATCGACCCGTTGCTGATGCTGCGGGTCATCGAGCACGGGTTGGCGTCGGCTGGGCGGTTCCTGCGGATCACCGTACGCTGCGCCGACCGCCCCGGGCAGCTCGCCTCGCTGCTCGGCCTGATCGCCGAGCAGCGAGGCAACGTGGTCGACGTGGCGCACCAGCGGCAGAGCCCGCACCTGCGGCTCGGTGAGGTGGAGGTGGCGCTCTCGGTGGAGACCCGGGGCGCGGAGCACTCGACGGAACTGATCAGCGCGTTGCGGGGCAACGGCTACCAGGTCGAGGTCGCCCCGCCGGGCTGACCGCACCGGCGTGACCGGGCGCTGTCGCGACGACGCCCAGCCGGGCGGGCCGGCTGGGCGGGTGTGGACGGGTGCCGGTCGCGTCAGCGGCCGTAGGGTTCGAAGCGGATCACGGTGACCTTGATCTCGGCACCGCTGGGCGCGGTGTAGGTCACGGTCTGGCCGGGCCGGGCACCGAGGATGGCCTTGCCGAGGGCGGACTCCGGGCTGTAGACGGTCAGGTCGGTGGTGGCGGCGATCTCGCGGGAGCCGAGCAGGAAGGTCTCGGTGTCGTCGGTGTCGTCGTCGAAGTGGATCGTGACGACGCAGCCGGGCGCCACGACGTCAGCGGCGGGTGGCTCGCCCACCTTGGCGTTCCGGAGCAGCTCCTGGAGCTGCCGGATCCGGGCCTCCTGCTTGCCCTGTTCCTCGCGGGCGGCGTGGTAGCCGCCGTTCTCCCTGAGGTCACCCTCTTCACGCCGGGCGTTGATCTCTGCGGCGATGACCGGGCGAGCGGCGATCAGCTCGTTGAGCTCCGCCTGCAGCCGGTCGTAGGCCTCCTGGGACAGCCAGGTGGCCGTCTCGCGGTCGCTCGTGGACACAGATGATCTCCTCGGGTGCTCGTACGGCGGACAGGGACGAATTACCAAGTTACCAGTGCGCTACCCACCGGACGGCAAGTCGTTTTTCGCCCATCCGTGGGCTGGCCTGGGGGTACGCGACGGGCGAACCGGGGTGGTCTCCGTGTGCCGGTGCCCGGCTCGTCGGGCGTGTCGGACCGGTCTGGCGTCGGTGTCGGGTCGTTCGGCCACGAACCCGTGGCGGGGCCGACCGGACGACCCGCCGGCGGGCGGGGATCCCGGCGACCGGTCACCCCGCCGGGCGGCAGCGCAGCACCTCGCCGACGATCGGACGCGCGGTGGTGGCGAGCCGGTGTCGGACCGTCAGGTGCCGCTGCCCCGGCTCCGCGCTCACCGAGATCGTCTCAAGGCCGACGACGGCGCCGTCCCTCGCCCTGGCCCGGAGCACACAGACCGCCGACCCGCCCTCCGGCACGGTGACCCGAAAGTCGATCACCACCTGGGAGTCGGTGATCTCGGTGTAGGTGATCACCTGGGCGTCGTAGTTCGGGTCACCGTACTGCCGGTAGAGCCGGAACGAGAGGGCGAGCAGCGCCACGCCCAGCACGGCCACCAGCAGCGCCGTGACCCAGGGACGCCGCCGGCGGGCCGCCCGCCGGCGGCCGTACCGCCCGGGTGGGAAGACCGGGGCGGCGGATGCGGATGTGGCGGTCGTCTCGGGCACGATCGACGATCTCCTGCGGGTGGTGTCGGTGGCATCGGCAAGAATGGGCAGGTCCATCTTCCCAGCCGACGACGGCACGGGTGTGCCAGGTCGTAGGCCGGACGATACCGGGCCGGGGCCGCGTGGCGCCCACGCGCCGGGCTCGTGGGTCAGAAGAGAAAAGGGTCAGACGAGAAAACAGACGACGGGCAGCGGCGGCGCGGCGTGGCCGGGGCCGCCGGCCAGGCACGACGAGGGAGCACCGGAGTTGGCAGAGCAACTGCGGCTGATGGCCGTACACGCCCATCCCGACGACGAGTCGAGCAAGGGTGCGGCCACCATGGCCAGGTACGTCGCCGAGGGCGTACAGGTTCTCGTCGTCACCTGTACCGGGGGTGAGCGGGGCAGCGTCCTGAACCCGAAGATGGACCGCCCGGAGGTCTGGGCCAACATCGCCGAGATCCGCCGGGCCGAGATGGAGGCGGCGCGGGACATCCTCGGCGTGGACCAGGCGTGGCTGGGGTTCGTCGACTCGGGGCTGCCCGAGGGCGACCCGCTCCCGCCGCTGCCCGAGGGGTGTTTCGCGTTGCAGGACGTCGAGGTCGCCGCCGCTCCGCTCGTCCGGCTGATGCGGAGTTTCCGGCCGCACGTGGTGACCACGTACGACGAGGAGGGCGGCTATCCGCACCCCGACCACATCATGTGTCACAAGATCAGCGTGGCCGCCTTCGACGCGGCGGGTGACGCCGACCGGTACCCGGACGCCGGGGCGCCGTGGCAGCCGCTGAAGCTCTACTACGACGTCAGCTTCTCCAAGGCCAGGATCACCGCGCTGCACGAGGCGATGCTCGCCGCCGGCAGGGAGTCGCCGTACGTGGAGTGGCTGCAACGCTGGGAGAAGGAGAACCGGCCGGACAAGGGACTCCGGATCACCACCCGGATCGAGTGCGCGCAGTACTTCCCGATCCGGGACGACGCGCTGCGGGCACACGCGACCCAGATCGACCCGGACGGCTTCTTCTTCCAGGTACCGATGGAGGTGCAGCAGCGTGCCTGGCCGACCGAGGACTTCCAACTGGCCCGCTCGCTGGTGGAGAGCCCGCTGCCCGAGTCGGACCTCTTCGCGGGCATCCGTGGCACCGCGTACGCCCGGTGAGGTGGACCAGGCGTACGGTGGAGGCACCGTGCGGATCGGAGGATTCCCATGCTGACCGCTACCCAGGCGCTCGCGGCGAACAACTTCGGAGACACCCGGACGGGCGGCCTCGCCGGTCCGATGGGCCTCTTCCTGATCGTCCTTCTGGCTGTCGCCACGGTGCTGCTGATCCGTAACATGAATGCTCGACTACGGCGGTTGCCCGACCGCTTCCCCCACCAGTCGACCGGTGAGCCGGACGGGGTGGCTGCGACGTCCTCCGGCGGTGTCGACAGAACGGTCAGTGGAGAGGAATCTCGTGGAAGCGCTCCCAAAGCCGCTGACCAGGGAAGGAAGAGCTAGACGAGGCCGTGAATCACGCTAGTCCGGCACGGCGCCCCCTGTTGCGCTCACCCGGATTGGCTTAGCCTTCCGCCGGGGGACCAAAAGTCCCCGAACCGTGCGCGGAAGGGGGCGCCGATGATCATCCGACCCGACGCCCGGCGTATCGTGTCGGCTGGCGTCGCCCAGCCCCGTATGGCGAACGGCGGCGATCCGTGAACGGCGCCGGGCGAACCGGTCGTTTCCTCGCCTCGCTCGGTGTCGCCCCGACCCCCCGCCCGGTGCCCATCATCACGCTCGGCCTTCTGGCCATCGCGTTGGCCGTCGCCGTCGTCGGCCTCGCGATGCCCGTGACGCTGCCACCGGACGACACCTTCTCCCCGTTGGCCCGCTTCGGCACCGTCGTGGGTGTGCTGGCCGCAGCCCAGCTCCTCCGGCTGCGTTTCCGGGTCGGCACCGGGCTGGTCAGCGTCTCCTGGGGCGAGGCGGCCCTCATCATCGGTCTCCACCTCGTGCCACCCAACTGGATGCCGGCCGCCACCCTGCTCGGCGTCGGCCTGGCCTGGGCGCTGCTGGCGATCTTCGCGGATCGACGGTCCGGGGTCGAGGTCCTGCACACCGCGGCCGCGCTGACCATCGCCGTCACCCTGGCCACCGTCGTCACCACGCGCCTGGCGTCGCCGTTCGGTGCCGAACCGACGATCCCGCTGGCCGCCGCCCTGGCCGTCGGCGCGCTGACGTACCTGTTGGTCGCCGCCGGGATCGCCGGCATGACCCTCGCGCTGCGACCCACCGGCCAGGCGGGCTCGCTGCTGCTGCGCGCCCTGCACGGCAAGCTGCCGATGTTCGTCGGCAACATCCTGGTCGGGCTGGGCGTGGTGGCGGTGGCCGGCGCCGAACCGCGCTGGCTGCTGCTCCTGCCGGCGGTGCTCTGGCTGCTTCAGCAGACGTACCGCCAGCGGATCCGGGCCGACGACGAACGCCGGGCGTGGCGGGCGCTCGCCGAGGCGATTGGGGCGCTCAACCAGCTCGACGAGCACGCGGTGGCGACGGCGGGGGTGAGCGGGCCCCTGACCTTCCTCGGCGCCGAACGAACCGAGCTCGACGTGCGCTGCGTCGACGGGCGGTGGCGCCGCTACACCGGAGAGCCGGGACAGCCGGTGACCCACCGTGAGCTGTCCGATGCGGAGAGGGCGGCCGTCGGTGCCCGGATCGCCGCGCGGGGCGCGACCCGGGTCGGTGCGGCGTCGGGCATCACCACGCTCGGTGACGCCGCCGACTACGTCGGCGGGGACATCGCGGCCGACCGGCTTCCGCTCGGGAGCCCGTGCGGCTCCGGCGCCACCCCGCAGCCGCCGGCCACCCGGTCGGACCCTGACCTCACCCGCCCGCTGGCCGTCGGCGGGGGCGAGGTCGGCGAACTGCGGGTCTGGTTCCCGCGTACGGCGTTGCCGAGCCGGCGGGACCACGACGCCCTGTCGGCGTTCGGCGACGCGCTGGCGTCCGCGCTGCACGACGCGGCGACCCACCGGGAGCTGCAGGAGGTGACCGCGCGGTCGTCGTACGAGGCGGTGCACGACACCCTGACGAACCTGGTCAACCGCGCGGCGCTGCTGAGCCGGGGCGACCGCGCCCTGCACCAGCTCGCCCACGACCACCCGGTGGCGCTGTTGCTGCTGGACATCGACCAGTTCAAGGAGGTGAACGACACCCTCGGGCACGCGGCCGGTGACGAGTTGCTGCGGGTGACGGCGGGGCGGCTGATGGCGATGACCCGCCCCGGTGAACTGCTCGGCCGCCTCGGCGGAGACGAGTTCGCGCTCCTGATCCCCTCCCCGGCGATGCTCGGCGACGCGGCTGGCGAGCGTGCGCCGATGCCGCAGGTCCTGCGCCGGGCGCGGGAGATCGTCGAACGGCTCGCCGCCCCGCTCGAGGTGGCCGGGGTGCGGATGTCCGTCGAGGTGTCGGTCGGGGTGGTGGTCGCCGCGGCCGGTTCGGCGGACATGACGGAGCTGCTGCGGCGCGCGGACATCGCGATGTACCAGGCCAAGCAGGGCGGTGGCAGCGTCGCCCCGTACGACAGCGCCCGCGACGTGACCAGCACCGACAAGCTCGCCCTCCTCGCCGAGCTGCGGGAGGCGCTCGGCGTCGACGACCAGCTCGTGCTGGCGCTGCAACCGGCCGTCGACCTCACCACCGGCGAGCCGACCGGGGTGGAGGCGCTGATCCGGTGGCGGCACCCGCGCCGGGGCCCGCTCAGCCCGGCGGACTTCGTCCGGGCGATCGAGGAGAGCGAACTGCTCGGCGCCTTCACCCGGTACGTCATCGACAAGGCGCTCACGGTCGCCGCCGACTGGGCGCGGCACGGTCTCGACGTACCGATCTCGATCAACCTGTCGGCCCGCAGCCTGCTCGACCCCCGGCTGCCGGCCGAGGTGGCGGAGTCGTTGCGACGGCACCAGGTGCCGCCGCACCGGCTGGTGCTGGAGATCACCGAGACGGTGATGATGAGCGAGCTGGAGGTCATCGACGAGGTGCTCGCCGCGCTGCGCCAGATGGGGGTGCGCATCGCGGTCGACGACTTCGGCACCGGCTTCTCGTCGCTGACCTTCCTGACCCGGATCTCGGTGGACGAACTGAAGGTCGACCGGTCGTTCGTGATGAAGATGGCGGAGTCGCCGGAGGCGGCGGCGATCGTCCGGACCACCGTGGACCTCGGTCGGGAGCTGGGCCTGCGGGTGGTGGCCGAGGGCGTGGAGACCGCCGACCAACGGGCGGCACTGGCCGAACTGGGGTGCGACGCGGCGCAGGGCTACCACTTCTTCCGGCCCATGCCCTCGGACAAGATCGTGGCGGTGCTCCGGTCGCTGTTCGACTCCGCCCAGGCCCGGATCCTGCCGCTGCGCGCCGACGGCGCCTCCTGAGGACATATCCCACCCTGGTCGACGTACCGTTGAGGAGTTCCCGGAAGGTCACGGTGCGGCGGGGCTACGGGCTGCTGTTGGTGTCCGGTCGTCGGGTGAGGTAGCCCGGGGCCGGGAGGGATTGTCCGCCGAGGAATCCACGGATCAGAAGGGCCCGGCGGATGAGTCGGCTGACGGGGACCCAGACCATGAACCGGGCGTGCAGTTCGACGGGGTCCGGTCCGGGGTTCGGGCTCAGCCTGCAGAGGTCGTGGGCGGCCTCCTACAGGGTCGTGCCGAGGTGGACGAACAGTGCCAAGGGGGGCGAGGGCGGTACTCCTCGCGTAGCGCGGTCTTGGTGGTGTCACAGGGCCAGTCGAGTGGCAGGCGCGGCAGGTCCAGGTCGGGCGGTGGGGTGTGTGCTCGGGGCCGGCTGGTGGTGTGGTCATGTCACCGAGTACGACGGTGCTCAGCGGCTGACGGTGACACGGGAGGTATGGGGGTGGGGGTGGTGTGAGTCGGCCGGCCCCGGCGGTGTGGTGGCCGTTGGCGGCGTTCCAGGCGGGTGTCCGCCGTTGGTGGTGGCCCGAGCGCGGGCCGGTGGGGCATGGTGGGCAGCCAGGTGAGGACGGCCGGCACGGGGGCGAGGGCGTACGGCGCGTTGGGCACCGACGCGTCGCCGAGGCAGCGCCACCAGCGTCAAGCCGGCACCTCAGCCACAGCCAGCGCCAGTTGACGCCTTGCGTGTGGCTCATCTTTCGTCACGCTGCATCGGCGGCCCAGATTGGATGTCGGCGGGACTGAGGCACCCGACGCGCGGTTGGCCGCCTTCCCCAAGCCTTCCTCCGCGCGGCCCGCCCTCGCCAGCGGGGACCAGACAGCGGTGCTGGCTGGTCTCCCCGCCACCGAATCCACCACATCCGGTGGCAACCGCTCTCGCGATAGGTACGCCCGATCAGCTATCTGCCCACCTAGTCGAGTTGGCGGCGCGGGCGCGTGCGGGACTGACGCCGGTCGAGAATGAAGCGTCGCCCGATCTTATTGAGGCTGCTGGCTACTGGAGCGAGAACGCGGTCGAGTTCCTGCGCGCAAGAGGAGTGGGTATCGATGATGTTTCTCCATGGGCTATCGTTGCCATGATTTTTTTCCGCCGGATTGGTATACGAATAGAGCGGTGAGGGTGCGGTGCCCGCTACGCCAAACTCGCCCGTCGCCTGCCGCGGCTGCTCGCCCAGGCCATTGCCGCCCGCGACGCCGCCGCTGTCGACGAGGCGTCGCAGGCGGCCAGTCGACTGGCCCAGACGTCCAACTGTTGATCAAGCTGCACGACGACGGCATGGCCTGGGCCACCGCTGACCGAGCGGTCCAGGCCGCCCGTGGCGGCCACGACCCCTTGGCGCTGGCTGACGCGCGCAGGCTGGCCGCGATCGTGATGCGCCGTACCCAGCACCGCGACGGGGCGCGGAAGCTGATGCTCGATACCGCCCGAACGTTGCAGGCCGACACCGGCCTAACCAACGTCGCCCAAAGCGCCCTGTACGGGCAACTGCTGGCTGCGGCCTCGTATGCCGCCGCGATGCGCGACGACCCCGGCAGCGCCTGGCCTTGCTCAGCGAGGCCGAAGATGCCGCTCGCCGGGCCGGCGGCATCAAGGTGACCGGTTCAACACGCTCGAACCGGCCGGTCTACAAGATCAGCGTGTCGCGGGTGCTCGGCGGCTACGGCACCGCGCGGCTGGTCGACCCGGCCCGGCTCATCTCGCCAGAGCACCGTGCCCGGTACTGGGAGAACACCGTCCTGGCTCTGTACGCCGCGGTCGCCCGCAGGCGGCGTTCCCGGCGCCGCCGGCTGCCGAGCGTGACACCCACAGGAGGTCCGGTTCCGGCCCTGGGGGCGGCAGCTCACCGCCGACCTGCTCTCCAAGAGCAGTCATCGCCTCCCATGTGTGCGCGGGTTCGCCAGCCGCGTCGGGGTGCTCTGACCCGATGCCGGGGTGTTCGATCTGCACCAACAGCAGCGCCGCGGACCCACTCGACGCGGTGTCACCCATCGCCGGACTGCGGCCGAGGCCGCCGAGGACCGTCAGCCCTTAACAAAATCGAGTGCATCCCAATGCAGTATTGACGATCGGACAGTGGGTCGGTAGCGTGATTCCACGCCGGATTGGTCTCTCTCTGGTGGAGACGGCCTAGACACGGCTGAGGTCTCGGCATGGCCGCAGACACACATAGCAATGCCCCGGGTGGCATGCTGCGCAGAGGCGGACCCGGGGCTTACAGAGCAAGGTTACCACAGGTCATCCGCCCCGCAATCGATTCGGCAGGAGACGAGCGCAGATGAGTGACGACCTCCCCGGCTGGATTACCGAGTGCTTCTCTCCTGCTCGCCTGGAGCCCTACCTGCGCGCGGCGAAGGGCGACGCGCAGGGGGCCATGCGCCTCTACTGGTGGAACGCAAAGATCGCCGAAGCCTTCTCCTTTCCGCTCGGTCATCTTGAGGTAGCGGTCCGTAACGCGTTGCATTCCCGACTACGGGAGCGGTACGAACGAGCCGACTGGTGGGCAGCGGCTCCCTTGACTGAGAGCAGCCTGTGGCGCGTGGAGCAGGCGCGCCTCAAGTTTGCACGGCGTGGCGGACGACAGCCGTCCGCCGACGACGTTGTTGCTCAGTTGTCCTTCGGATTCTGGGTCGCGCTTGTCAGCAGGAGCTACGACCGTCCGCTCTGGGTGCCGGCCCTCCATCGGGCGTTCCCGCACTATGCCGGCCGACGCGACACGCTCCATCGGGGTTTGGACACCATGCGGTTGCTGCGGAACCGGATCGGCCACCAGGAACCGATCCATCACCGCGATCTTGTGGCCGACCATGCCACGATCTATCGGCTGTTGGGCTACCTCAGCCCCGATCTCGCCGACGGCGTACGACTGCACGATCGTGTGCCTGCGGTTCTGCAGGAGAGACCGCGCTGAGCGTGGGCCGACGCTTGATGATCTGCAACTGCACCTCGCTTGGGGGCGGCTTGTGTCACCTGATACTGATGTACTGATCAATCGGGCCGACATCGCCAGGCTGGCCGGCGTGCAGCGGCCAGCGGTGACGAACTGGGGTCGGCGTTATCCCGACTTCCCCCGGCCAGTCACGGTGAATGCGGGGGTCGAACTCTTCCGCGCTGCGGATGTGGCGGCATGGCTCTCGTCCCGGAAGATCCCGCGTGACGCTCGCCTTGCCGGCGAACCAGAAGGCATCACCTACGGTGATCGTCTTCGGCGCAATCTGCCGCAGCTTGTCGATCTCGGACCTGCCCAGCTTGGGCGGTCTATCGTCGAGGTGCTCACCGAGCCTGCCAAGCTGGATGCCTTCCGCGACGTTCTGGACATAGGCGAGCACCGGGACCTTCTCCTGATCCTCGTGCATGCGGCGGCTTGCCGGCCGACGGACTGGTCTAAGCTGGTGCAATCTGCGAACCGGTCGTCCGCAGAGTTTCTCGGTGAGTTGCGGACGGTCCTGACCATGCCCGATTTGGGGCCCTTCACTGAATTCTTTCGAGCGGTGATGGCGACCGCGCACCGTATCGAGCTGACGAAGGAGGTCGTTCGGGCTATCGACAAGGGTGTGGACGGAACCCCGGTCGGGCGGACCTCGCTGTTGTGGCATGTCTTCGGCGGCCTACTTGAAAGGTTTGCGGAACGGGCGGGCGGACGCGGGGTGGAGCGTTACACTCCGCCTTCGGTCACGCGTCTGGCTGCGCGGATCCTCAAGGCGACGGGAGGTGGCACTTCCGTCTATGATCCATTTTGTCGTTCCGGCGAATTCCTTTCGGCTGTGGTGGCTGAGGTTGCGGGCAACCCTGTCGACCCGTCGAAACAACTACGAGTGGAGGGGCGGCATCCGAGGGCGGCAACGAGCCAAGTCGCTGAGCTGCATCTGAACCTGCTGGGCTTGAGTCCCGTGGTGAGGCCGGGACTCAGCCTGGCGGATCCGCCGCGGGCGAGCTACGACATCGTGGTCTCGAATCCACCATTTAATATGCGGATCGATGAGCATATGCTGCAGAGGCACACGTGGACGTATGGGAAGCTGCGCAACGCGAACTTCGCCTGGTTGCAGCATGTCGTGTCGGCCATGAGTCCCGAAGGTCGCGGGGCCGTACTTATGCCAAACAACGCTTGCTTCTCGACATCGAAGAGTGACCGGGCTATCCGTGCTGACTTGGTGGAGCGCGGATACGTTGTCAGTCTTGTCGCGCTTCCTTCGCAGCTTTTCGCTGGCACGGCGGTGCCCGCAACACTGTGGGTGCTCGCCAAGCAGCGTCCAGTCTCCGACGAGATTTTGTTCCTCGACGCGAGCTCAATGGGGACGCTTGTGTCCCGTACATCGCGTGTCCTTGGTGAGGACGAGTTGTCCGAGGTGGAGAAAGCCTTTCGGGCGTGGTGGAGTGGTGATCGGGATGCGTTGCTGGAGAACCGGTGGGCGCGGCGAGTGACATTGGAGGAAATCCGGAGTCGTGAATACTCGCTCAACCCGCTATCTTACGTGGATTTCCGGCATCGGGAGGAGGAAGTTGAGAAGCAGCTTGCTCAGGTTCAGCTGTTGTCCGTCGACCTGCGGCGGTTGCGAGTCCGTGTGGCGGAGGTGAGTGGAGGTGCCCTCGAAGCGAGTCGACTCGAACATCGCAGCAACGACCGTCGACGAACCCGCGCGGTTCTGATAGGTGATGTGCCGGACAGCTGGGATGAGGTGCCCTTGGGTCGGCTTGCCGACATTCAGGCAGGGCCGAAACTGTCGAAAGCAGGCACCGTGTCAAAGGATGTCCCGGTCGTCCAACCCAGGGACCTCAGGGATGGGTGGATCGCAGGAGAGACGGTCAAGCCCGAACCGGCTTCGGAAGAACTTGTCCACCGTTATGGACTGCGGCCTGGCGACGTTCTCTGCGCGCGTACCGGGGAGCTGGGCCGACATGGTCTGGTCGAGGCCGAGCACACCGGCTGGCTCTTCGGCACCGGGTTGCTCCGAGTCCGTCCGAGACCAGGGATTCTGCCCAATTATCTTGCCCACTACCTTGGGCTATCGGCTGTCCGTGAGTGGATAATCCGGCATGCGAGCGGGACAGCTGTGCCCACCATCAACCAGACGATTCTTGCAGAGCTGCCGGTCGTACTGCCTCCGCTGAGTTGGCAAGAAGACATCGGTCGAGTCATGGACGTCGCTCGGGATGAGGCCCGCCTCCACGAGCAGTTGGCGAGGCTTGCGACCCGGCACCGTCAGGTCCTCGGGCCGCTGCTGATGACCGGAGTGCTGTCGCCGCGCGAGCTGCCCGAGCGCACCTGACGGGCTCCGGTTCCCCCGACGTCGGCTGATCCGGTCGGCGCTGGTCGCAATCGGGCGTCGACCGGTCGATTGAGGATCTACCGGGCTGACGTGCGGGCGGCAGCCACCGTCGGTTGATTCGCTGCCGACAGGCGGCGTGTGTCAGCCGGGGTCGGTGTCGACGAGGTCGCGGGCTCGCCCGGGTGGCCCGGGGATGTGTGCCGGGGTGGTCCGTGCGGCGGCGGACGCGGCACAGCGGTTATCGTCGTCGGGTGAACCGACTGGCCGGCGCCACCAGCCCGTACCTGCTGCAGCACCAGGACAACCCGGTCGACTGGTGGCCCTGGTCGGCCGAGGCGTTCGCCGAGGCGGCACGTCGGGACGTGCCGGTGCTGATCTCCATCGGCTACGCCGCCTGCCACTGGTGTCACGTCATGGCCCACGAGTCGTTCGCCGACGAGGACGTGGCCCGGGTGCTGAACGACAACTTCGTCTCGATCAAGGTGGACCGCGAGGAGCGGCCGGACGTCGACGCGGTCTACATGACCGCCACGCAGGCGATGACCGGGCAGGGCGGCTGGCCGATGACCGTCTTCGCCGCCCCGGACGGCACCCCGTTCTACTGCGGCACGTACTTCCCCAAACCGCAGTTCCTGCAGCTTCTCCGGGCGGTGGCCGCGGCCTGGACCGGGCGGCGGGAGGAGGTGCTGCGCCAGGGCGCCGCCGTGGTGGAGGCGATCGGCCGGGCCCGGGCCCTCGGCGGGCCGAGCAGCCCGCTGGGCGCCGACCTGCTCGACGCCGCCGCCGACCAGCTCGCCCGGGAGTACGACGAGGTCAACGGCGGGTTCGGCGGCGCGCCGAAGTTTCCCCCACAGATGAACCTGCTCTTCCTGCTCCGTCACCACCAGCGCACCGGATCGACCCGGAGCCTGGAGATCGTCCGGCACACCTGTGAGGCGATGGCCCGGGGTGGCATCTACGACCAGCTCGCCGGCGGGTTCGCCCGCTACTCGGTGGACGGGCACTGGACGGTGCCGCACTTCGAGAAGATGCTCTACGACAACGCCCAGCTGTTGCGGGTCTACACCCTGCTGTGGCGGCTGACCGGGGACGACCTGGCCGGGCGGGTCGCGGCCGAGACCGCCGCGTTCCTCCTGGACGACCTGGGCACCCCCGACGGCGGCCTGGCCTCGGCGCTGGACGCCGACACCGAGGGGGTGGAGGGCGCCACGTACGTCTGGACCCCACAGCAGCTCGTCGAGGCGCTCGGCCCGGACGACGGTGCCTGGGCCGCCGACCTGTTCGCGGTGACCGAGGCCGGCAGCTTCGAACACGGCACCAGCGTGCTCCGGCTGGCCAGGGACATCGACGGCGCCGACCCCGGGCTGCGCGAACGCTGGCGTCGGGTCCGGACCCGACTGCGGGCGGTCCGGGACCGGCGACCGCAGCCGGCCCGGGACGACAAGGTGGTGGCGGCCTGGAACGGACTGGCCGTCACCGCCCTGGTCGAGTACGCCGCCCTCACCGCCGACCCGGTCACCACCGCCGCCGCGGTCGGGATCGCCGAGGTGCTGGCCGACCGGCACATCGTCGACGGGCGACTCCGCCGGGTCTCCCGCCACGGCCGGGTCGGGACGCCCCCCGGGGTGCTGGAGGACTACGGCGCGGTCGCGGAGGCGTTCTGCGCCGTACACCAGCTGACCGGGCAGGGTCGCTGGCTGCGGCTGGCCGGTGAGCTGCTCGACACCGCCCTGGCGCGGTTCGCCACCGGCCAGGGTGGCTTCTACGACACCGCCGACGACGCCGAGCGGCTGATCAGCCGACCGGCCGACCCGACCGACAACGCCACCCCGTCCGGGCTGTCGTCGGTGGCGGCGGCGCTGGTGACCTACGCCGCGTTGACCGGGCAGACCCGCTACCGGGAGGTCGCCGAGACCGCGCTCGGCACCCTGGCCCCGATCGTGGCCCGGCACGCCCGGTTCACCGGCTACGCGGCCGCCGTCGGGGAGGCGCTGCTCTCCGGTCCGTACGAGATCGCGGTGGTCACCGCAGACCCGACCGGGGACCCGCTGCTCGACGTCGCCCGCCGGCACGCCCCGCCCGGCGCGGTGGTGGTGGCCGGCCCGCCCGACCAGCCCGGGGTGCCGCTGCTGGCCGGCCGGCCGATGCGCGACGGCCGGTCGACCGCGTACGTCTGCCGCGGCTTCGTCTGCGACCGTCCGGTGACCGACCCGGAGGACCTGCTGTCGCAGCTGCGTCGGGGCGGCGGCTAGGCTGGCGCCGCTATGGATCCCCGTACCGGTCTACCCGTGGTCGGCATGGTGGGAGCGGGCCAGCTCGCCCGGATGACCCACCAGGCCGCGATCTCCCTCGGCCAGTCGCTTCGCGTCCTGGCGCTCGACCCCGCCGACGGCGCCGCGCTGGTCGCCTCCGACGTCCGGATCGGCCACCACACCGACCTCGCCGCGCTGCGGGACTTCGCCGACGGCTGCGACGTGGTCACCTTCGACCACGAGCACGTGCCCAACGAGCACGTCCGGGCCCTCGCCGAGGCCGGCGTGACGGTCTACCCGCCGGCGGACGCGCTGCGGTACGCCCAGGACAAGCGGGCGATGCGCGAGCGGCTGGCCGAGCTGGGTGCCCCGGTGCCACGCTGGCGGCCGGTGACCACCCCGGCCGGGGTGGTCGAGTTCGCCGAGCAGGTGGGTTGGCCGGTCGTCCTGAAGACCGCCCGGGGTGGCTACGACGGGCGTGGGGTGTGGGTGGTCGACGATCCGACCGAGGCCGCGCGCCTGGTCGACCGGCTGCTCACCGGGCACGCCGAGCTGATCGTCGAGGAACGGGTGGCGCTGCGTCGGGAGCTCGCCGTCCAGGTGGCGCGCTCGCCGTTCGGGCAGGTGGCGGCGTACCCGGTGGTGGAGACCGTGCAGCGGGACGGCATCTGTGTGGAGGTGCTGGCTCCGGCGCCCCGGGTGTCGGAGGAGCTGGCGCTGGCCGCGCAGCAGCTCGGGATCGACCTGGCCGCCGCGCTCGGTGTGGTCGGCCTGCTGGCGGTCGAGCTGTTCGAGGTGACCGGTCCCGACGGTGGGTCGGCCCTGGTGGTCAACGAGCTGGCGATGCGACCACACAACTCCGGGCACTGGACGATCGAGGGGTCCCGGACGTCGCAGTTCGAGCAGCATCTGAGGGCGGTTCTGGACTACCCGATGGGGGACACCACGCTGACCGCCCCGGCGGTGGTGATGGCGAACGTGCTCGGCGGCCCGGAGGGTGGGATGTCGATCGACGAGCGGCTGCACCACCTCTTCGCCGACGATCCCGGGGTCAGGGTGCACCTCTACGGCAAGCGGTCCCGGCCCGGCCGGAAGATCGGGCACGTCACGGTGCTCGGCGACGACGTCGAGAAGGTACGCGAGCGGGCCGCCCGGGCGGCCCGGTGGTTGCGGGAGGGACACGCGTGACCGAGCAGGCGCCCCCGGTCGGGCTGATCATGGGTAGCGACTCGGACTGGGCCACCATGCGGGCCGCGGCCGAGGCGCTCGACGAGTTCGGCGTCGGGTACGAGGTCCGCGTCGTCTCGGCACACCGGACCCCGGTCAAGATGATCGAGTACGCGCGGGCCGCCGCCGGACGCGGCATCCGGGTGATCATCGCCGGGGCCGGCGGCGCGGCTGCCCTGCCCGGCATGGTCGCCTCGGCGACCCCGCTGCCGGTGATCGGCGTACCCGTGCCGCTCGCGCACCTGGACGGGATGGACTCGCTGCTGTCGATCGTGCAGATGCCGGCCGGCATCCCGGTCGCCACCGTGGCGATCGGCGGTGCCCGCAACGCCGGCCTGCTCGCCGTGCGGATCCTGGCCGCCTCCGACGAGGGGCTGCGGCAGCGGATGGTCGCGTTCCAGGCAGAGCTGGAGGAGCTGGTCGAGCGGAAGGAGGCCGCACTGCGCGCCACCCTCGGGGGGTAGCCGCCGGACGGCTGTGCACCCGCGGCGACCGGTGGCACTCCGGTCAGCGCATCTCGCGGACGGCCCGGAGCCGTTCCTGGGTCCGTCGCCGGTTCTCGTTGCCGGCCCCGAACGCCAGCAGCAGGATCCCGACCGGGAGCAGCACCAGCCACGGCCCCAGGCTGACCAGGGCGCGCAGTGCGGCGAGGGCGGTCACCACCGCACCGACGATCACCGGGGCCTGCTGGCGTCGGTACGAGCCGATGATCAGCGTGGCCACCCCACCGAGCAGCAGCAGCACCTGCCGCAGTGCGCTGTCGTTGCCGGCGAACAGGATCACCAGGGTGGGCAGGAACGCCGCCACCAGCGCCGGCCCGTACGCGTACCAGCTGCTCAGCTCGGCACGGTGGCGCACCTCGAGCAGGCCGACCAGCAGCGCGAGCAGCGCGAACGGCAGGGTGTAGGCCTCCGGCAGGGCAACGTCGGCCAGCGCCATCAGCAGCCACCACGCGACGATCTCGCAGCCGACCGCCGCCCAGAAGAGAACCCGGCGTTCGGCCGTGCCCCGGTAGGGCCGGGTCGCCGCCATCCCGAGCACCGCGCCCCAGGCGGCGAGCAGCGCGGCGATGTGCCGGGGCGAGTCGTACGCCAGGGCGGCGGCGATGAGCGCGGCGGCGTACCCGCTCCACTCCACGGTGGTCGCCTCGCGGGCCGCCTCGGGATGGCGCAGCCGGGGCAGCATCGACGAGGCCAGCAGCAGGGCCGCGCCGACCGCGAGGACGCCCAGGGCGGACCACGCCGGGGCGAGCCCGAGGACGAGCCCGGCGGTGAAGACGAAGAGCTGCGCCATCACCGAGGCGAAGAGCCAGCCGAGGATGCGGGCGTGCTGGGTCCGCCCGCCGAGCGCGGCGACCGCGCCGACCCCGACCGCGGCGCCGAGGGTGAGGAGGGTGAGCTCGCGGGTGGCCAGGGCACCGGCCAATCCCGCCCCACCGACGACCAGGCCGATCACGAAGACCACGACCCGGGTCAGCCGCAGCGACCGGGCCGGTTCGGCGCCGGGTGGTGGCGGGGTCAGGGCGAGGCCGAGCATCGCCAGGGTGAAGACCCCGAGCGCGGCCAGTGTGCTGTTCGGCCAGCCCAGGCCGAGCGAGATGGGCGTGATGAGCAGGGTCGTCGCCGCCCCGGGCAGCACCACGGGCACCGCCCGGGCCGCCCGCCCGCCGCTGAAGCCGGTCGCCGCCAGCCCGGCCGCGATCGTCAGCAGCAGCGCGGCCAGGACGTTGCCGATGTCGCCCGCGCCGGCCTGCGGCCCGGCCAGGGTGGCGGGTGGTCCGGCCCAGATCCGCTCCAGCGTCTGGTACGGCTCGACCAGCGCCGCGGCCAGCGGCGGGGTGAGCGCAGCCACGGTCAGCGCGGTGGGTACGGCGGCGGCGAGCATCGCCCCGACGGCGGGGCTGACCGCCCAGTGGCCGCCCGGCGGCGGCTCGGAGAGCCGGCGCAGCGCCCCGCCGAGCATGACCGACCAGCGCCGGATCGGCTCCCGCAGCGGCGACGGGGCCGGGGTGGCCGCCCGGACCAGCTCGGCGAGGACCCCGAGCAGGACGGCCGCGGCGGCGTAGACACCCCAGTGCAGGTGGGTGAACAGTGCCGCGAGCGCGGCCGAGGTCGCGCCGCCGACGATGCCCACCGTCGCGTACGGCAGGTACTGCGCGACCCGGAGCCGGACCAGGGCCACCACGGCGACGCCGAGGCTCGCGCCGGCGAGGCAGGCGAGCACGACCGTCTCGGCCGGTCGGCCGAGGGCGGCACAGAGTGAGGCGAGCGATCCGGCGAGGGCGAGGAGAGCCCCGCCGGCGGCGATCCCACCGACCTGGGCGGTCTGCGCCGGCATCGTCAGCGGCCCGCTGTCGTCGGCCGGCCCGGCGAGCCGTCCGACCACCGGGGCGAGAGCGGCGACGACGAACCCGATCAGGGCGATCATCCCGAGTGCCGCCGCCGTGGTCCACGGTCGGACCAGGCTCGCCCCGGCCGCGTGCAGGGCGACCACCCCGGCGACGGTGGCCCGGGCCAGGCCGGCCCGGGGATCGGTGGCGACGACGGCGCTCACCCCGTATCCGGTGGCGACCGCCCCGCCGACCACCATCGGGGACCACCAGGGAAGGCCCAGCGCGGCCGGGGTGCCGATGGTGGCGAGCCCGACGCAGGCCGCGGCCACGTCGTACGCCCGGGGGCGCGGCAGCGCGATCGCGGCGGCGCAGGCCAGCAGCACCAGGGTGAGGGGCGCCTGCCAGCCGGTGCCCTCCACGGACCAGCGTGCGAGGTCCGCCGCCCAGAGCCGGCCGGGGGTGGCCAACGCCTGGAGCCCGCCGACGAGCGCGGTGTATCCGGCGACCAGCGCGACGGCTCCGCCGCAGAAGGCCATGCCGAGAATCGGTCCGCGCCGCCACTCGCCGGGCATCGCCCGGATGCCGGCGGCCACCATGAGGACGACGAAGGCGGCGGCGGTGAGCTCGGCGCCGTCGGTGAGGATCCCGGCGATCCGGGCCAGGGCCCCGACCAGGGCGGCGGTGGCCGCCGCGGCGGCGATGTCGGAGCCGTCGAGCAGGCGGTCGGCACGCCGCCCGGCGTCGATCGACGGGGCCAGGACCAGCAGCACCGCGCTGACCAGGAGCAGCGTGCCCACGGCGGTGTCGACGAGGGTCGCGCCGGGCGCCCCGAACGCCGCCGCGGTGACCGCGAGCGTGCCGAGCAGCGCGCCGATCGCCAGCGGTCGACTGATCAGCCGCTGCGCCACCTGAACGATCGCGGCGTAGCCGAGTACCGCGCAGACCGCGAGGAAACCGGCGGCGAGGACCGGCTCGGTGGCGGCGCGCACCGAGGCGGGGGTCGGGGTCGGGTCGGCCGGCACGGTGGCGGCGACGAACGCCGCGACCGCACCGGGCACGGCGAACGCGGCGCCGCCCGCCGCCCAGTCGCCGACCAGGCCGGCCCGGCGGCCCAGACGTACGGTCCGGAAGGTCGGGGCGACCGCCACCGCAACCCCGGCGACGGCCAGGGCGAGGAGCACGGCGGCGGTGAGACCGGTCCGGGACACCGCCATGGCCGCCCCGGCCATCCCGAGCACCGCCGCGGCCCCGACGTGGGTGAGCGCGGCCCGTCGGGTGTCGGCGGTCAGCCCGGTCAGCCCGATGCCGACCGCCACCAGCACCGGTGGCCAGGGCGCGGCCACCCAGCCCAGCCCGAGGGAGGCCGGGGCCGCCAGCGCGGTCAGCGCGGCGCCGACGATGGCGAACTCGCGGCGCACCTCGGGCGGGGAGGCGAGGACGGCCGCGAGGGTGAGCAGGAGTGCGCTCGTGGCGAGCTGCCAGGTGGTCGAGCTGGCCCCGGCGTGCACCGTGTCCGGGTACCGGGTGAGGTCCGCCTCCCAGACCGGCAGCGCGGCCTGGATCGGGGCGAGCGCGGCCCGCAGGGTGCCGCCGGCCACCACCACCCCGATGACGACCAGGGCGACGGCCGAGGCGACCTGTGGTCCGCGCCGAGCCGCCTCCGGCACCGCCCGCACGCCGACACCGGTCAGCGCGACGGCGACGGCGATCACGACCAGGGCCCGGCCGGGCAGGGCGACGGCGGCGATCCGGCTGGCGGCGCCGATCACGGCCAGGGTGAGGACGGCGGCCGCGACGTCGGGCAGCAGCGGCCGGCGCAGGGCCGACGCGCCGACGAGTCCCGTACCGGTGGCCAGCAGCAGCGCGACGCCGGCCCTGACCGCGGCCGGGACGGTGTCGGCGGTCACCACGGCGAAGGTCGAGAAGACGGTGGCCACCGCGAAGGCGAGACCGTGCAGCGTCCAGGTCAGCTCGCGGACCCAGGGGGTGGGGCGGGTCCCCAACGCCCGGCCCCACGGCAGCCGTCCCGGCCGTCGGGCCTCGATGCTCGGCTCCAGGACGACGTCGGACTCCTCCGCGTCCGTCTCGGGCCGGTCCGGGCGCCGGCCCGGCCGTTGCCGTCGGGCGGCGGGCCCGGTGCCGGGGCGGAGGGCCGGATCGTCGGTCCCGTCCCGCGGGTCGGTGTCGGTGGGGCGGGTGGGGTCCGGTGGCGTGCGCAACCCGGTGCCCGGGCGGAGCCGGGTGGTCGCACCGGTCAGCCGGCCGTCGGGGGTGAAGAGCTGGCTGAGGTAGAGGTTGCCGAGGGAGACCACGACCAGCACCACCGCCCACCCGGTCGGCCCGGCGACCCGGTCGTACGCCACCAGCGGCAGGATCGGCTGGACGGCGAGCACGGCCGCGTAGCGGGGCGCGGTCAGCTCGGTCACCCGGGCGTACGCCCCGGCGACGACGGCGGTGAGCAGGAAGGTCAGCCCGGCGAAGAGCGAGCCGGGCAGGCCGCTGGCGCCGATCCCGTCGACCGCCCAGAGCGCGTACCCGACGAGGGGCACCAGGAGCAGACCGACCGCGGCGACGGTCTCGGCGGTGGCGGTGAGGCCGCGGCGGGCGACCCGGGGCGGGGCGACCAGCGCCACCGCGGTCGCCAGCAGCAGGATCGCGACCCGGCTGACGTCGTCGAGCGAGCTGATCGCCACGGCGGCGAAGACCACCGCCGCGATGCCGAGCACCAGCGCCCCGAGCCCGAGCAGGATGTTCTGCACCTCGCGGGTCGACGCCTCGGGGCGGTCCGCGGCGGGCGGGTCCCAGGTCGGTCCCGCACCCGCGGCGGGCGGTGGCGGGGGCGGGGGGACGGCCCGGTCGTGGTCGCCGCCGGTCGACTGCCGCGGCACGCGGGGCGGTGCCACGCCGGGCGCGGCGGTCGGCGGTCGGCGGTCCGGCCGGCGCCGCAGCACCCGGCGCGGCCGGGTCTGCCTGCGCTGCTGCGCGGCGGCGTGGGTGAGGACGTCCCGCTGGAAGAGGGCCGCCTGCATCTGGGCGGCAAGCGTCTTCTGCTCGTTGGCGATCGCCGCCTCGCGGGCCTTCATCTCCGCGATGGACCGCTCGATCCGGGCGAGGTCCTCCGCCCACCGGTCCTGCCGCGCCCCGCAGTGCGGGCACTGTGGCGCCGCCTCGAGCTTCCGGCCGCACGAGGAGCACTGGTACGTTCTCACGGCACCCCCTCCAGCCGGCCGAGGCCCGCGTCCCGGCCCTTCTCGAAGCATGCCCAAGCCAGGCCGGTGTTGAACAGCCCTCGGGTGCGTGCGTGTCCCGGCTGAGGGAATCCTAAGAGGCCGGCCGTGGACACAGGGTGTTCACGGCCGGCAAGTCGCGAGTCGAATTTATGGATTCGCGTCCGTCTCGCCGCGGACGCCGGAGGGTCAGGCGGGTCGGCCCATGCCCCGGTACTCCCAGCCCGCCTGGGTCCACAGCGCCGGATCGAGGCAGTTCCGACCGTCGATGACGCGGCGGGCGGCGACCAGTTCGCCCAGGACGACCGGGTCGGCGTTGCGGAAGTCCGCCCACTCGGTCAGCACGCAGACCAGGTCGGCGCCGCGGACGGCGTCGTTCATGCTCGGCTCGTACGTCAGCTCGGGCCGCTCCCGCCGCGCGTTCTCCATCCCCTGTGGGTCGTAGACGTGGACGTCGGCACCGGCCTTGTGCAGGAGGGCGGCGACGGCGAGGGAGGGGGCGTCCCGGACGTCGTCGGAGTTGGGTTTGAAGGTGGCCCCGAGCACCGCGACGCGGGTGCCGGACAGGTCGGGACCGGCCGGCCCGTACCGGCGGCCGAGCAGCTCGGCGGCGAGCTGGAGTACCCGGGTGCGGCGGCGCAGGTTGATCAGGTCGACCTCGTGCAGGAAGCGCAGCGCCTCGCCGGCGCCGAGTTCCTGGGCGCGGGCCTGGAAGGCCCGGATGTCCTTCGGCAGACAGCCCCCGCCGAAGCCGATGCCGGCCTGGAGGAAGCGGTTGCCGATCCGGGGGTCGTAGCCCAGCGCCCGGGCCAGCTGGGTGACGTCGGCGCCGGCCACCTCGCAGACCTCGGCCATCGCGTTGATGAACGAGATCTTGGTGGCGAGGAAGGCGTTCGCGGCGACCTTGACCAGCTCGGCGGTGGCGAAGTCGGTCACCACCAGCGGTACCTCGCGGTCCTCGGTGGCGGCAAGGTCGAAGACGCCCTTGTGCGCCGCGTAGAGCATGCCGTTGGCCCACTCGCTCTTGACCCCGACCACGATCCGGTTGGGTCGGAGCACGTCCTCGACGGCGAAGCCCTCCTGGAGGAACTCCGGGCTCCAGGCGACCTCGACCCCGAGCTCGGGGTTGGCGTGTTTGCCGACGAGCTGCTCGATCCACTCGGCCGTGCCGACCGGCACCGTGGACTTGCCGACGATCAGGGCCTTGCGGGTGAGGTGTTGGGAGAGACCGGTCACGGCCGCCTCGACGTACGACAGGTCGGCGCCCATCCCGTCGGCCCGCTGTGGGGTGCCCACGCAGATGAAGTGGACGTCGCCGAACTCCGCCGTCTCGGCGATGTCGGTGCTGAAGCGGAGGCGACCGGCCGCCAGGTTGCGCTTGAGTAGTTCGTCCAGACCGGGCTCGTGGAACGGGACCTCGCCTCCGGCCAGCTTGGCGATCTTCTCGGCGTCGATGTCGAAGCCGACCACCTCGTAGCCGAGCTCGGCGAAACAGATGGCGTACGTCGCGCCGAGGTAACCGGTGCCGAGGAAGGTCAGTCGCGGGCGGGAGGCGCCGGAGGGCGGGGTCACCGCGGGTATGGCCGGCAGGGGTTGGGTGCTCGGGTACGGAATTGTCACGCCTGGTTCTCCGCTCGCGCTTGGCGGCGCTTCGTTGCGTCGCGGTCGGGAGTGTCGGCGCTGCCGGAACAGCGCCGATGTCGGACATTGTGGGCCTTGTACACCTCGTTGTCGTGCTTGCCTCCTCGGCGAGTCGGCCGCCAGGGCGCAGGCGACGACAAGGGCTGAGCCTACGCGCCGCGCCGCACGTCGGTACATGTACGGTCGGCATCTTCACAGCCGGAACGTCTCCGCGGACACCGGGCGGTCCGGCGACGCGTCGGCGCCGTCCCGACCGTCGGCCGTGCGGGTCGCGCCCGGGCGGGCGGGTGGCGCCTGCGGGTGCCCACCTTCCGGGCGAGGTTACCGGCGGGTATCGTCTCGGGTGGGAGACGACGGAAAGGGCCGCGATGAGCAGTGGGACGGTGTTCGACGCGTACCGGCTGTCCGAGGAGCACGAGACGATCCGAGCGGCCGTCCGGGAGGTCTGCGACGCCCGGGTCGCTCCGAACGCCGCCGAGACGGACGAGACCGGAGAGTTCCCGAAGCAGTCGTACGAGGCGCTGCGGGAGGCCGACTTCCACGCCCCGCACATCCCGGAGGAGTACGGCGGGGTAGGCGCCGACGCGCTCGCCACCGCGATCGTGATCGAGGAGGTCGCCCGGGCCTGTGCCGCCTCCAGTCTCATCCCGGCGGTGAACAAGCTCGGCACCATGCCGCTGCTGCTCGCCGGCTCCGAGGAGCTGAAGCGGCGCTACCTGCCCCCGGTGGCCCGCGGCGAGGCGATGTTCTCGTACTGCCTGTCCGAGCCGGAGGCGGGCAGCGACGCCGCCTCGATCAAGACCCGGGCCCGGCGCGACGGCGACCACTACGTGCTCAACGGCGTCAAGCGGTGGATCACCAACGCGGGCGTCTCCGAGTACTACACCGTCTTCGCGGTGACCGACCCGCAGGCGCGGAGCCGGGGGATCTCCGCCTTCGTGGTGGAGAAGTCCGACCCGGGGGTCAGCTTCGGGGCGCCGGAGAAGAAGCTCGGGATCAAGGGTTCGCCCACCCGTGAGGTCTACCTCGACGACGTCCGCATCCCGGCGAGCCGGATGATCGGCGCCCCCGGCACCGGCTTCGCCACCGCGATGCGGACCCTGGACCACACCCGGGTCACCATCGCCGCCCAGGCCGTCGGGATCGCCCAGGGCGCGCTCGACTACGCCCTCGGGTACGTCAGGGAGCGCAGACAGTTCGGCCGTCCGATCGCCGACTTCCAGGGCGTCCAGTTCATGCTCGCCGAGATGGGGATGAAGCTTGAGGCGGCCCGCCAGTTGACGTACGCGGCGGCCGCGCGCTCGGAGCGGGGCGACGCCGACCTGACCTACTTCGGCGCGGCGGCGAAGTGCTTCGCCTCCGACGTCGCCATGCAGATCACCACCGACGCGGTCCAGCTCCTCGGCGGGTACGGCTACACCCGCGACTATCCGGTGGAGCGGATGATGCGGGACGCCAAGATCACCCAGATCTACGAGGGCACCAACCAGGTGCAGCGGATCGTCATGGCCCGCCAGTTGCTGAAGGAGGCCGCGGGCTGACCCGCGTGGCGGGCGCTGTGCCGGGTCCCCACGAGCCCCGCCGCGCGTGACCTCCGCGGCGGGTGCCGGGCCCGGCCACCGCGGCGCGGGGTGCGCGACGCTCAGGTGTCGGCCGGCAGGCCGGCCAGCCAGGACTCGACGATCCGCAGGAACCGCTCCGGCCACTCCTGGTGCGGCCAGTGGCCGGAGTCCGGGATCCTGATCACCCGGCTGGCCGGGTGCCGGGCCAGCCGCTCCTCGACCGACGCCCGGTCGGGATCGCGGTGGAACGCCAGGACCGGCTGCCTCCGGCGGAGCAGCCAGGCGTCGCTGCCCGGCCGGAACCGCAGGCCGTCCGGTGCGCAGAAGTGCGCCCGCAGGGTGCGGGCGCGGACGACCGCCGGCACCGAGTACACCTCCCGGCGGTGCCACTCCCGCAGGTGGGGTGGGGTGTGCGGCCCTTCGAGCCGGGCGAGCGCGGCCTGTGCCAGCCCAACCCCGTGCTCCGTCTCCAGTTCGGCGAGCCACCCGGCCCGGTCGGGCAGCGCCGCGGGGTCACCGGCGTAGTCCGGGTCGATGAGCACCAGGGCGGCCACCAGATCGGGGCGGGACACGGCCAGCAGGGTGCCGACGCTGGCACCGAACGAGTGCCCGAACAGGACGACCCGCCGCAGGGCCAGGTGGTCGAGGAGCCGGGCCAGGTCGTCGGCGAACTCTCCCGGCGTGTACGCGGAGTCCGGCGCGCCCGAGCGTCCGTGACCGCGGAGGTCCGGGGCGATCGTACGGCTGCGGCGGCGCAGCGCCGGCAGTTGGTGGATCCAGGAGTCGGAGCTGCCCAGCCAGCCGTGTACCAGCAGGGTGGGCCGCCCCAGCAGGCCGTCGCCGTGCCCGGTGCTCGCGTCGTCGGTGAAGAACAGCCGGAACTCCGGCAGGTCGAGGTGGGGCATCGGACTCCCGAACAGGTGGGGCGTCGATCGGGCGGGGACGTCGCGCGAGCCTACGGCAGACGTACCGGAACGCCGGCGGGGATTCCCGGAAGTCGCCATCCCGAGAATCCGGTTGCGGCACAATCATCTTGGCAGAGATGGTTGACCCAAAGATGGTTTGCCGACATGCTATCGATGCCGTCGAATCCTCGAGGAGGGGCGATGCCGTCATGAGTGCCGCCGTGGACACCGAAGTCGTGCTCGACCGGGCACGGAAGCTCGCGCTGCTGGTGCTGTGCGCGCAGCTCTTCCTGGACTCGATGGACGTGTCGCTGATGGGGGTCGCGCTGCCGCAGATCCAGGAGCAACTCGGCCTGCCGGAGAGCGTGCTGCAGTGGCTGATCTCGGGTTACGCGGTCGCGTACGGCGGCTTCCTCCTGCTGGGTGGCCGGGCGGCGGATCTCTTCGGCCGACGGCGTGTGTTCGTGACGGGAACCGCCGTCTTCGCCGTCGCCAGCCTCGTCGGCGGCGTGCTCTCCGACGGGACGCTGCTGGTCGTCTCCCGGGTCGTCAAGGGCGTCGCCGCGGCGTTCATCGCCCCGGCGGCGCTGTCCATCATCACCACCACGTTCCCCGAGGGGCCCGCCCGGAACAAGGCGATGGCCGTCTTCTCCATGACCGGTGCCAGCGGCTACAGCGCCGGGCTCGTCTTCTCCGGGGTCCTGACCGAGGCGAGTTGGCGGCTCACCTTCTTCGTACCGGTACCGGTGGCCCTGCTGGTCCTGCTGCTCAGCCCGAGGGTGATCCCGGCCGACCCGCCTCGTGGGCAACAGCGGACCGGCTTCGACGCGCCCGGGGCGGTCACGGTCACCGGCGGACTGCTGCTGTTCGTCTACGCGCTCACCCAGGCACCGGAGGTCGGCTGGACCAGCGTCGGAACCCTGGTCTCGCTGGCCGCGTCGGTCCTGCTGCTGGTCGCGTTCGTCCTGATCGAGCTGTGGCGGACCAACCCGCTGGTGCCGCTGTCGATCTTCCGGTTGCGTGTCCTGAGCTCGGCGAACCTGATCGGTCTCGTGTGGGCCTGCGCGACCATCGGCTGGCAGTTCGTGGCCGTCCTCTACCTCCAGCAGGTCCTGGGATACGGCGCACTCGCGGCCGGCCTGAGCATCCTGCCGATGGGTCTGTCCATCCTGATCGTGGTCAACTTCGCCCCGTGGCTGATCGCCCGGATCGGACTGCACCGGCTGGCCGTGCTCGGCATGCTCGTGCAGGGCACCGGCATCCTGCTGTTCATGCGGGTCGGCACCGACAGCAGCTACCTGTCGCTGCTCCTGCCGGCGCTGATCGTGCACGGCATCGGCAACGGCCTGTCCTTCCCGGCGTTCAACATCGCCGGCGTCAGCGGGGTGAACAACGAACGACAGGGCCTCGCCTCGGCGCTGATCACGGCATCGGTCCAACTCGGTGGCGGGCTCGGCGTCGCGGTGATGGCGGCGGTGCTGACCGGTGGTGGCGGCGACGGTGGCGCGGTGCCGCTCGCCGGTTACCACCACGCCTTCCTCGCCGCCGGGATCTTCTCCATCGTGGGCGCGCTCATCGCCGTGGTGGGGTTGCGTGCCCGGGCGGCGGCGCCGGCCGGGTCGGAGGCCGGGCAGGTCGGGCCGGAACAGTCCGGGGTACGGGTCGGGTAGGTGGCGCTTTCACCTGATGGAAGCGGACGGTTGTCCGGCCCCGTACCGGCGTCGAGGATGTGCCGGTGAATCCAGGCGAGAACGGCTCGAAACCGGCGGGGCGGGCCCGTGGCGGGACCCTGGCGCCCGCACCCGCCCCCGCGGCCGAGCCCACGGTGCTGCTCGACGTCGCCGGGCTGGACGTCCGCTTCGGCCGTGGGCGGCGGCTCGTCCACGCGGTACGCGGCATCTCCCTGCAGATCCGGCGGGGAGAGTGCGTCGCCATCGTCGGGGAGTCCGGCTCGGGCAAGAGCGTGACGGCGCGGACCCTGGTCGGCCTGGCCGGAGCCGGCGCCCGGGTCAGCGCCGAGCGGCTCGCCCTGGCCGGCACGGACCTGCGGTCGCTGTCTGAGCGGCGCTGGCGGCGGATCCGTGGGCGCCGGATCGGGTTCGTCTTCCAGGACGCCCTGGTCTCCCTCGACCCGCTGCGCACGGTCGGTGCCGAGGTGGCCGAACCGCTGCGGGTGCACCGTCTCCTGCCGGCCCGCCGGGTGCCGGAGCGGGTGGCCGAACTGCTGGCCGAGGTGGGCATCCCGGATCCGGCCCGCCGGGCCCGGCAGTACCCGCACCAGCTCTCCGGTGGCCTGCGCCAGCGCGCCCTGATCGCCTCGGCCGTCGCCGCCGACCCCGAGCTGCTCGTCGCCGACGAGCCGACCACCGCGCTCGACGTCACCGTGCAGGCGCAGATCCTCGACCTGTTGCAGGCGATGCAGCGTCGGGGTACCGCCCTGCTGCTCATCAGCCACGACCTCGCCGTCGTCGCCCGTCTCGCCGACCGGGTCGCGGTGATGAAGGACGGGCGCATCGTGGAGAGCGGTCCGACGGCCGACATCCTCGCCGCGCCGCGTCACCCCTTCACCCGGGAGCTCATCGCCGCGGTGCCCGGCCGGAAGCCGCCACCGCCCCGCCCGGCCGCCGTCGGACCCGCGATCATCGAGGCGCGGGGCCTGCACAAGCGGTATCCGACACCCGGCGGCGGCGAGATCCTCGCCGTGCGGGACGTCTCCCTCACACTCCGGGCCGGCGAGACCCTGGCCGTGGTCGGGGAGTCCGGCTCGGGCAAGAGCACCCTCGGTCGGTTGCTGCTCGGCCTGCTCACCCCGGACGCGGGGACCGTACACCTGGACGGCGAGGCGTGGAGCGGCGTGCCCGAACGGCTGCGGCGCCCCCGACGCCGCCACATCGGCGTCATCCAGCAGGATCCGCTCAGCTCGTTCGACCCGCGG